>Ga0114923_10001415_pt1 | contig 16667 bp, 12 predicted proteins | sample SumtaG_FD_89578 | JGI IMG/M metagenome (GOLD analysis project Ga0114923, IMG submission 89578) | Deep subsurface microbial communities from Indian Ocean to uncover new lineages of life (NeLLi) - Sumatra_00157 metaG | ecosystem: Environmental > Aquatic > Marine > Oceanic > Sediment | place: near...
CTAATAACTAAGGACTAAGTAATCATGGTTGCAGGTCGAATCCACAATTTTGCCTTTTTCCTTTTAACTTTTTACTTTCTCAAACTGAATCAATCAGTTTGAGTCAATTATGCAAAACAAACCCAATTTCCAGGATGCCCAAATGAACGTAAATACTGTTTTAACAAAGGATTATGAAAATGAAAGCCTCCGCCGAACCGGAAAAACAAAGCCAATACAAACCCAATACAAAGCCAATACAAAGCCAATACAAACCCAATCCCCGAAAAGCCAAAATGAACGAAAACTTATTTGCCACAAAGGTTTATGAGAATATAACCACCTTCAGGCTCGAACAATACAAACCCAATCAAACCCAAAACAAACCCAAAAAAAATGCTGCTCTGCGGAGCACTGAAAAAGTGAGAGTTGTAAAAGTGGGCGATACAGGACTTGAACCTGTGACCTCCTGCGTGTAAAATGTCATTTCGGCTTATAAGTGCTTGCCCTTCATACCCTTATGTGCGTTTTTTCGGCGTAAATACAGATTCCATACTGGGTACACACTGGCTACATATTGCAACCATAGTGGGAACATAAACAAAAGTGACGCCAGAATGACGCCGGAGGTAGTGAACACCTGCCATATCCAAAATAAAAATGCAAGTGCGCCTCGCTCTGCAAAAGTTCATATTTCTTACGGGATGTGAACCCTTTTTTTGTCCAAAACGCCGTGTCGTAAGAAGTCGGGTCCTTCCCTAAAGGTTTTTGCCTAGCCCCCTACGTAACTTGTTGCCACAAAAGTGGTTATAACATTGAACAGGCTCAATTTGCAGAAGCGGGGACTTTTTAAGTAGACAAGCCCACAGCATTTTGCGTAGAATTGTTGAGTTGGCAGGATGTTGCATTGTTTGTCGAGAAGAGACAGTAGTAAAAGCGAGTGACGGTACCTTCCATGAGTGTACCTGTTGAGATGCCGATATTACTTGGTTCACTGGGGCTACCTCATCATACTAGATACGCTTGGAGGGTGGCCCCGTGGCTTGGTGCGATAATCTGAGAAAGCTTATGTAAACGTCTCCTTTTGTCTTGTACAGACTATGAGTCTTGAGATAGAACAAATTGGGGTCTCGTATCGCAGTAGACCAGTGGTCAGTGACGTTTCGTTTCGGGCCGGAGACAGCGAAATTGTGGCTCTCCTTGGGCCAAGCGGATCAGGAAAAACAACTATACTTCTGGCGATCGCGGGTCTGCTTCCACAAAGTGCGGAGGTGACGGGACGAGTCTTGCTGGACGGGAAGGACATTAGCGATGTACCGGCATCAAAGAGGAATATTCCCTTGATGTTTCAGGACTACGCTCTCTTTCCAAACATGACCGTCTATGGCAATGTCTCATTTCCTCTGCGAATACGGAAGTTGCCTAGGAGAGAAATGGAAAGGCGCACCCAGAACATCCTCGAATTGCTCCACCTCAATGATAAATCGTTAAGGCGGCCTCAGGAACTGAGCGGCGGTGAACGACAGAGAGTAGCACTTGGACGTACGCTAATCCTGAAGCCCAAGGTCATACTTCTCGATGAACCCCTCGGCGCTCTTGATAGGCATCTGCGCGAAGATCTATTGCACGAAATACGAAAGCTCCAGCAGCAACTAGGAATAACAATGATCTACGTAACTCACGATCATACAGAGGCCCTGTTTATAGCTCACAAAATAGCCGTTCTCAGGGATGGAGTCCTTCAACAGACTGGACGCGCCTCTGAGATCTATACTAGGCCGTTGAATGCGTTTGTGGGTAGGTTCATGGGTTCGATAAATCTCATTCAGGTTCGGTTGAAGGCAGTCGAGCATGGCCTTGTGCTCTTCGAGACGCCGTCGGGGCTCAAACTGAGTGCGTCAAAAGTAATACAGGGCTTCGAGTTAGGTAAGCAGTATCTGCTTGGCATAAGACCGGAGAACATCGATATAACAGACAGTGGAGATGGCATACAAGGTTCTGTTGAAGAAGTACTCTTCGTTGGAGGAGTGAATAGATGTGCCATTCGAATCGAAGGGTATGATGAACTGTTAGTATCGAATGTGGCAGCCAACTCCGAACTCAAGGTGGGTGACAATGTGAGAGTGCTTCTACCACCTAGTCACCTACTTGTATTTGAGGACAGCCCTCAGGAGTATTTCCAGCACAGGAATGCACACGGACTGTTGGAGCAACATCACGTAGACAATTCGTAGAAAACAAATAAGTGGTAGGTAAAACGGATATGCGATTAAGAGTATTTGAGGCGTGAGACAAATGCCGAAGTACAAGAGTAGGTTGCTGATCGCACTGTTAGCCATTTGCACAGGAGCAGTGGTTTGGGTAAGCATGCTTTCTAGGTCAGATGGTGAGGCGCTAGTTGTATGTTCGTTCGGCGGTAGTTTTCAGGAGTCACAAAGGAAAGCGTTTTACGAGCCATTTAGTAGGGCAAGCGGCGTTGTCATGAGAGAGGCATCCTACTCAGGCGAGTACTCCAAAATAAAGGCAATGGTAGAATCCGGACAAGTCACGTGGGATATTGTAGACGTCGAGGATGCTGTTATGCTTCTGGGTGTCAAAGAGGGAATGTATGAATTGATAGACTACAATACAGTGGACCGACGGCCGCTGTTTGATTCAGACGTAAATCCTTATGGCGTTGGAGCCAACGTCTACTCCACAGTCCTAGCGTTCAGTACAGAGGTCTACCCGTCTAGTGCCCGCCAACCGAAGACTTGGGAAGACTTCTGGGACGTTGATAGGTTTCCCGGACCTCGTGCATTGAGGAACAGTCCTATGTGCACTCTCGAGTTTGCACTCATAGCTGACGGTGTGCCGCTTGACGAACTATATCCTCTGGATGTAGAACGTGCATTTAGGAAACTGGATGAGATAAAGCGCCATGTGACGGTTTGGTGGACGACAGGCCAGCAACCCGTCCAGCTCCTTGCAAACAAAGAAGTAGTTATAACTTCGGCGTGGAGCGGAAGAATCTGGAATGCCAGGAATATTGCACATATACCGCTCGCCATGTCGTGGGAAGGTGGTTTGATGGAACCAGAATGGTGGGTAGTGCCTAAGGGATCCCGCAACAGAGATATCGCCATGCGTTTCATAGCTTTTGCCGCCAAACCTAGACCGCAAGCAGAAATGGCTAGACTATTCGGAGTTGGCCCGACAAACAGAGAAGCCTTCGACTACATATCAGAAGAACTCATGGCGGAGTTGCCCACGGCACCCGACAATCTTAGGAAGCACAGGAGGCTGGGTTCCGCATGGTGGGCAGAGAACCGGTCTAGACTGCAAGAAATATGGGACAAATGGTTATTGGAAAAGAAATGAATCTACATTCTGGCCTGTGGACTAAACTAGATCCGTAAGTCTTTACTGAGATATGACAAAGCGAACCGTGCAAAAATACCGCCTTACGCCGATGACAATAGTATACTTGGGCATACTGCTCTTTGCTGTTTTCTATGTTTGGCCACTAGTGAATCTCACTGGGACTAGTGTGGGATGGGAGAAAATCTCTTTCCATGGATATGTCAAGGCGATTAAGGAGCCAGTGTATCGTGAAGTGATTCTCAATACCCTGAGAATAAGTTTACTCGTCACGATTTTTTGCCTCCTTGTTGGCTATCCTTATGCAAAACTCCTCTCTTATCTCCAAGGTACTACTCGCAAGGTTGCTTACGTGATTGCTGTTTTACCGATATTTGTAAATCCGCTTGCCGTTATATGCGCATGGAGGATCATTTTAGAGAGGTATGGCCTAGTAAACAGGCTTCTTTTAACTTTGGGATTGGTTAATGAGCCTATTGCATTATGCTATAATATTTTTTCCGTGACGCTCGTAATGACCTATCTTTTGCTGCCGTTTGTCGTTCTTCCGTGCTATGCCGCGATTGCTAGCCTTGACCGTAGCCTTCTCGCGGCTGCTCAAAATCTAGGCGCAAGCACGCTTCAAATCTTTCTAAGGGTTGAACTACCACTGTGTATGCCTTCTATCGCCACAGGCGCGCTCTTAGCGTTCGTGCTTGCTTTAGGTTACTTCGTTGTGCCTGCTGTCCTTGGAGGAAGTGGGGAGACTATGATTTCGATGCTTATTGCTAGACAATTTAATATCCTTTTTGACTGGGAACTCGCCTCATCGCTGTCGGTTCTCCTTGGGCTTTCGGTTATTATTTTGTTGACTGTGGGGCTTACGCTGGTCCAATTATGGGAGCGGAAACTGAGAACTGTAATATGAGAGTGGCTAATATCAGAAACGTCTGGGTAGTCGGTGTGCTAACATGCGTCTTTTCCGCGTTCATTGTCGGCCCACTGCTTGTACTAGTACCCTGTTCATTCAACGACGGCACAATGCTTGAGTGGCCCCGTGCTTTTTCGGTTCGGTGGTACAAGGCGGTATTACAGGATCAGGCTTGGCTATCAGCCCTCAGTGGTAGCCTCCTATTGGCAGGTTCTGTCGCAGCGGTTTCTACACTCATAGGTTCGGCGCTGTCTTCGTACGTCATGGAATCTCGCCCTTTTCGGAAGAACTTGACTAGACTTTTTTTCCTTTCTCCACTGGCGATCCCGCTGATTTCCCTAGCTGTCGCGTTGTACGTCTGCTTGATAAAAATAGGTCTCGTTGACACCTTTATAGGCCTCGTATGTGCTCACTGCGTACTCTGTGTTCCGGTTGCGTTTGGCGTACTATCTGCATCGTTAAGGAGGCGAGGTGTACCTCTTGAGGCAGCAGCGGTGAACCTGGGCGCTTCGAGGCTCCAAACTTGGGCTTTTGTGACTCTTCCTTCGGTGAAGAGGGCCGTATGGGCAGCATTTCTGCTCTGTTTTGCAGTCTCTTTCAATGAGGTAGTCATTACAATCCTACTGACAGACCTAGAGTTCATTACTGTATCCAAGAAGATGTGGGACGGGATCAGGTTTGAGATCAGTCCCGCGCTCGCGGTTGCCTCTGTTCTGGTGTCTCTCATAGCCATCTCAATCGTTGTGGTTTTCGCGAGTTTGATTCGTGATGTCCTTGGAGGATCGGAGAGTGCAGGTGCAGTATAGAAAAATTAGGGGTAGGCTCTCACTGGATAAAGCAATAGAAAACGCAATTGCGTTCTTAAAAGAGTACTCACACATAAGGGGTATTTGTCGCGATGAGGTGTTAGCGGCAATCCTTGGCCAGATTGTCTTTCGAACCGGTGCGATCGTGGGCTGGCTCCACTATATGAAAGGGAGAAGAATTGCCTGTATATCTACTCATCCCATTGAGGAAACGGATTTTTTCTTTGAACAAGTCGAATGTGAAACCACAAGTGGCAACAGGCTATCGCTAGGTAAATACTTGAAGGGTTTAGGGCCACACGACGACCGCAAAGAAACAGTCAAAACTAGGCCGTTTGGTACACATGAGAACCTCGTCAGAACTCGAAAAACAATTCGCCGTGAGTATAAGAGAATAAATAAGCTGCTTGTGATTGACTTGTCAGGCCCAGGCACAGCAATGTGTAGCGTAAGGCTACTTCTAGAAGACATAGATGCCAACACGTTTGACCGAGTATACCGTGGCGTATGGAAATTTGGCGAGAAACTCCGAGATTCTCAGGTGTGGAAGTGGAAAAGACAAAGAGAAGAGGAAAAGTGGGATGGGTTTTTAGATGAAACGTCTGGAGCGGGGCTGTTCGCTAGTTTCGAGGCACGCATGACAATTTATCCAGAGGAGATGATCAGTAAAACACTCAATACAATCCAAGACACATTGCATCTTTATCCTAGTCCTGAAAGCCCATATCCAGTCTATTTTCTATGGCCAGACAGGTATGTTAGACCTAGCAACCATCCTGAAAAATTCTTACCATACTGGAGGCACTGGCCAACAAGAACTCAAATGGAGGAAATTCGTGCAAAGTATGGCGACGACAAATTGGAGAAGTTCATCCAGATAACTTGGTCTCAAAAAACTAGTATCTGCAACCGAGTGTCTAGTACAAAGATGCCGTATTATTCAGAGAATTGGCGAAAAGATCTTATTCAGGATTACAAATACATTGAGGCAGAAATTACAAGAAACAAGGATGTTTTTCAGGTTCCTATTTTATGGAGTGGGCTCCTTCTTGCTATTGCTGCGGTGAATACTAAAAACCTAACTCTTGACGAACAGCGATGCATGTATGAGCTTGTACTACTAAAGAGCACTAGTATAATAGTGGAATGTGCTGAGAGAGACATTCGCATTAGTGGGCACCTGGAAACACTTATGCGAGATTTTTGGACGCGTATCACTCATGACATAAAACTAACTCTTCTGGGATATTGTTCCACACAGGCGAATAAACTGACGACCCGGAAGACTGATATGAATGATAAAATCGCTGTGGACAGGGAGTTAATAGATAGACTATCGCTTATCTTGAATTACCAGCTGCAGTCGATGAGTACAAATTGGATAACTAAAAGTGACTACAATATGTGGAAGGACAATCTACGACAGATTGTACAAGTGTTAGCTACACGAGTGGAAATAACCGACCTCGTAGAGAAAGCTTGTATGATCGTCAACGCGTCGGGTTTTAAGGACCCACCATGTAAAATAGAGTGCGACAACTGTACTATGTTTGGAGCGCCGGATCTCTTATTAACGGTCTTTGTGAACCTAATTGGCAATTCAAAGAAATTCACATTACCCACCGAAGATGAACCGCAAATAGCCAAAAAGACCATCTCGATTCTTGGAAGAATACTGGATGGAAACATTGTCGTCGAAGTAACGGATAGAGCGGGCGGTATGTCGCACGAGGCAGAAAAGCGATGTCTTGAGTATGGATTCAAGGAAGGACAGAAAGCTGGCTTGGGAATAGGGCTCACCATAACAAAGGATATTGTTATCGCACACCACGGTAGTATACAGCCTGATAACGATCCAGGTGTAGGCTGTACTTTTAAGTTAACGTTTCCTCTAAATCAGAAGGAGTAACGGGCATGAAGAAAGTATTATTTGTATCAGATGACGAAGATATGATTGGCAGGCTTCAGACGAGAATAGATAGAGATTATCCATCTGTGGATCTTGTCCCTATCTTTGAGACAACCGTAGAACAAGCATACCAAAAGACTTCCCAGCATGTAGGAGAGGCTGATGCTATATTCTTCGATCTTATTTGGGAACAAGACCCAAGAGAATGGCCTGGCCTAACCTACATATACGAGAACCTTAAAGATGACATACCTGAAGAAACTCTTGTGGGGGTTTTAACAAGGGTTGGCCGTGATTCGAGGATTACTAAGATATGCAGGGAGTACGAGATTCCTGTAGAGTATACCGGGAGTTTATGGTTTCCGGATGGAAAAGCAGCTATAGCAGCGGTTATGAGGGACTTGGGCGTGCCCGTGCCATAGTGTGTTCCTCATTCTATCCGGTGGTTTGCCAATGCACAACTTGGTGCCTTATATATTATTATAGAGGCAAAAGCAGATATGGCTTTAATAATTAAGAGTACATAAGTGATTGTTTGAAAAGGAATTATGGGCAAAAAAAGCATTGTGCTTGCAATACTCAAAATAATATGTTATATTACTATTTGGAGATTCTATCATGAAGACAGAAAAGCAGAAACTTCGTTCTAAGGATAAATCAGGCTTGAAAGCTGTCTTGACTGAGTCTCAGAGGCAGCATGTTCCCAAAATTAGACCGTTGACTGAAGCTGACCTTCGTTGTCGTATCATGCCTAGAAGCAATTAGAAACATGCCCAAAATGCGTTCAACGCCTGGTGGGGAATACCCGCATATAAAGGACTATGCATATATCGTCCCTTTCAATGAGCATAGTTGTCAGATTGGGACGGTTAGTGGAAAAGGTGTATTCATTGACTCTGACTTCGTGACTGTACATGATGTCGTGAGTCTTCTTGATGGACGGAATAATATTAACGAAATTAAGCAGCTCGCTAGCCAGAAATGGGGATTACATGAAACTTGGATAGAGTCTTTCCTGCAACATCTTGATGATGCAAGTCTTCTTGAACACGAGTCGCGTGACCACCCAGACTGCTTAATCTCACGGGACAGATATCAATCCCAACTGAGATTCTTTTCGATCTTCTCTACCCCAACGATTACTTCCCATGACATGTTAGAGAAATTGAGAAGTAAGTGCGCAGTGGTGATTGGAGCTGGTGGGATAGGTTGCCACGCCCTCGCGGCATTAGCACTCTCAGGCATAGGCGAATTGGTAGTGGTAGACTACGATACTATCACGCGGAGCAACCTCAATAGGCAGATTCTCTACAAGGAAGGTGATGTCGGCCAAGCCAAAGACACGGTAGCCTGCAGAGAACTACAGCGGATCAACCCGGATGTGAGCACGGAAAGCCGAAGAATACAGGTTTCTTCTCCAAGTGACGCCAGGAGGGCAATTAAAGGTGCAGATGTAGTACTGTGCACGGCAGATTTCCCATATATCTTGATTTATCGCTGGATAAACCAAGCGTGTATAGAGTCCCAGATTCCATGGACACAGGTAAATATGGGTGAGAGCGTTTGCACTTTAGGGCCCTTGGTTGTCCCCAGAGAAACCGGTTGCTTTGGATGTCTCGAGGAACAGTATCGGTCCCGCAACTCGAAATACGACTTTCAGATTGATATGTTTCTGTCATCCGACGAAGGAAATGAGGCAACCTACCATAAGCGATCTGCTACACTGGGAGCCTGCGTAGGTGTAGCAGGAAACCTAGCGGCTTGGGAGATCATCAGGTACCTCGTAGGGATTCATGATACAATTACTTTAGGATACCTTGTCACATTAGATGTTCTAACAATGTCACTTCATCGGGAGCCGGTTGAACGTGTTCCCCAATGCCCAGTCTGTAGTAGTTGAATCACTGAGATCCCATAGAGGTCTGGACAGGCGAGTTATCGATCTCGCCGATGTCTAAAGCGCGCTACGTTGACTTATTTGTGGGGCGTGCTGACTTTCTGTGTGAGTATTTTGTTCAAACAAGTCATATTTTACATTTGGATTTGACTCAAACAGGCACGGTCGGAATCATGTGATTTCTCCTTAGGCCATTCGTGGAATCTACAAGCTTGACATGAAGGATGCAGATGACTTCGCGCCACAGATGAAGTTAGAGATTGAAAAACGCTCGTTCGGAGCGTGTGCACCGTCCGATTCCAGCCCAAAACCCATCAGGACTACAGGCGTCTTAAGGTGCTCATAAAACGTGCTAACGACCGGAATTGAACATCCCGCTCTGATTAAGACAGGATCGACTTCGAAACCTTGCTTTAGGGCCTCTTCTGCAGCTCTTAGAATTGGATCACTAACATCAAAGAGAATAGGTTTGGCAATCGCACATGGTCCTTGGATTTCAAGACTCGCACAGTCCGGACAGTTCGACAGAAGATACCTCTTGACAAGGTCAGCAACGCAGCTTGGATCTTGGTCAGGAACAAGCCGCAGTGATATCTTTGCTTCGGCAAAGGAAGGTATTATGGTTTTGATCCCCTTACTTGTGTGACCACCAATCATACCGTTGACATCAAAGCTGGGCTGACTCCAGAGCCTCTCAAGTGTCGAGGAACTTACCTCTCCAATTGGTTGCTGTGGTGGAGGCTTTTTGGATAGCTTGGACTCGCGCTGAAGTCTGTCGATGTTTCTTCGTTCCCACTCTTCGAGAGGCCTCACGTTATCGTAGAAACCAGGGATAACAATCTTGCCGTCGGGGCCAATACACTCCGTGACAAGTCGGGAAAGCAGTATACAAGGGTTCGGGGCAATTCCCCCAAAAAAACCAGAGTGGAGGTCGTATTCTGCTGTCTTGACACTGACTTCAATTGCTATAAGTCCCCTCAGTCCATATGTTACAGCGGGGACACCTTCTCCGTACATCGTCGTATCCGAGATAACCACTGCGTCCGCGTCCAGCTCATTTTGGTGGTTCTTTATGTAATCATGCAAGCTCGTGCCACCGGACTCTTCTTCACCCTCTATAAGAAACAGAACATGACATGGAAGCTGTCCTGTAGTTTTCACAAAACTTTCAACTGCCTTGATGTGCGCGAATAACTGCCCTTTGTCGTCTGTTGCGCCGCGAGCGTATATGAAGCCATTTTGCAGCATCGGGCGAAAAGGTTCTGAATGCCACTTATCAATCGGATCCACTGGCTGGACGTCGTAGTGTCCGCATATAATGAGCATTTTCGACGTCTGGCCCTTGGCCAGCGCCCATACTATGGGATTCCCCGCGGTTTCTATTAGGCACGAGTGGAGACCGAGACGTTCAAAGTGGGTCTTAAGCCACGTGGCACATCGTCTGACATCGGTATTGTGTACAATGTCTCCGCTTATTGACGGAAAACTCAAGAACTCCTGTAATTCCGCAGTGAACTGATGCACATTCTCATCTATGTACGCAAATGCTTTACTTATCATTCCTTGAAGCCTCGAACTCAATTATACGAGACATACCCCGTCTAGGCAGCAGTTAGCTCACATTGGGAGGCAATAATCGGCGCAATGTAGACACTCAGCGTCGGCTTGCGGGCACAGCGTCAACAACAGCCTCACACAGTAAACGTGCGAAATTCCCGGATGAGCAGTTTGACGTATTTGCCGGGCTTGCCGTCTCCAATAACATTATCATCAAATTTCACCACGGGCAAGATGTCTAGTGTCGTGTATGCAATAAAAACCTCATCCGCGGTGCTTGCCTGTTGTGCCGTAAGCGATTTCTCGACAACCTGCAATCCGATATTCTCAGCTGCTTTGATAACAAAATTGCGCGTTATGGAAGGCAGAATATTGGCGGTGAGGGGGGCTGTTTGCAGTGTCTGTCCGAAGATTGCGATGAATGCTGAGCCAGCGCCTTCAGTTATCAGTCCGGCCTCATCTACTAATATCGCCTCGGCACACCCCTTTTTGGCGGCGTCTTGGCGAGCAAGAACATTGGGCAATAGATTTAGCGATTTTATGTCACATCTTTTCCATCGCCAGTCTGGATGGGTCGATACTGCAATGCCGTTGGTCTTCGCTTCCGTATCGTCTTCCAGTTCCGTGATGGTCAGAAAAAAGTCGGGCTTTAAGTCCGCCTCAGCGACGTGGTTTCGAGGGGCTGAGCCTCTGGTAATATGGAAATATATTTTGGCGTTGGCTATGTCGGCAGCCTCGAAGGCCCCCAGTACACGGCTGCGGATCAATTCCATATCCACCCCTGTGATTCCAATAGCGTCCAGATTATCAGCAAATCGACGTAGATGCTCTTCAATCACAAAAATCCTGCCCTCGTAGCTTCGGACTACCTCGTAAACGCCGTCGCCAAAGAATGTCTCATGATCCAGGTAAGGCGGTTCAAGATCCTCGAGGTGCAGGATTCTGTCGTCCACCATTGCTAATTTCATAAGCCTATATTCTCCAAATAAGTCGCCTAATAACACTCCAAGACCTTCTGATACGCCATTCTACCGAACTGGCCCCTAGACGTCAAGCAGTAACCGAGATTATCCCGTCCTCCGGAAAAAAGGTTCAGAATGGCGGCAGCTACGGGTGATTTTCGGCGCTTTTTGCAACAGTGTCGGCATATCATAGCCAAACATCCTGAAAGACCGCCACCCTAGGTTGAGTGCATTTTCGTTCTACTAATACGAGGGCGTTGATATAATACCAATAAAAAAGGTTCAGAGTTGATGCGAAATCCGAAGATTTTGCCTTCGAACTGACGCCTTGTACTGACGTCCACGGTAACACTTTCACATAAACCATTTGCTTTCAATACCTTATCTTCTAATGAACTCCTGCTTGTCTGTTAACAGGTCTATAAGATTAGTGCCCAAACATAGCTCTTGGCTGCTTTTGCTCAAGATCCCGTAGATATTAGAAAGATATACAACTTTTTAACCTTAACATTTCTTAACAAGTTAAACGCGTCATCGGAGTGAGCCAAAACCTGTTTAACAGGTAAAAAACAGCGTTAAAAACATAGAAAAACATAATGAATCCAATATGTGCCGTGATCTATCAAGTTTCCATTATCATCGTAACTATAACTCGCTCCATGCGGCGCGGTCGCCGAAGCTTCGGCTGGTAGCGCCCTGCAAGACAGGGACTTGTATGGGTATTCCATAACGGATATAATGCTCCATTGTCGCGCCAGTGGAGCGTAACCTGACGGGGTTTTAGTATGAAGAAAAACGTTTTTTCTCTAAATAGTACAATAGCCGTTCTTGCCTTGTTTGTCCTGCTAATAGCGGTGCACGGACAGGCCGAGAAGGTCAAGTTTATCCCACCCAACGAGGAAGCGCGAATAAAGGCAATCGGCAGCACAGAGAAGCTGAGCGAGGAGCTTAAGAAAGCTTTTGAGCCGGGAAAAAACTTCAAACCGATCCGCCGCCCCCGGCCCGATGATTGGCTGGCCGAGCATAAGGAAAGGGGCGAAACTTATGACCAGTATATGCGTTCCATGCCCAATGTCCCGGGCCTGCCGAGAATATATATCTATCTGCTACCATTGGGCAGGTTCGGAAACGAGAAAGAGTTTCTGGCCAATCTTAAGGAATTTACATCGCTTTACTTTTGTATGGAAGTCAAGCTCCTTCCTGTTCTTGATGTGAAGGAGCTAAAAGTCCGCAGTCGCACAAATGCTTATACCAAGAAGCGACAACTAAATTGTAACAACATCTTAGTGAAACTAAAGGAGAGACTCCCGGCGGATGCATATTGCCTACTGGGAATCACTATGAGTGATCTTTATCGGGAGCCGGACTGGAATTACGTCTTTGGCTGGGCTCTTTATAAGAAAAGAGTCGGAGTCTTCAGTTTCGCAAGATTTGACCCTACGTTCTGGGGGAAACAATGGGAAAAGGACTATGAAAAAATCCTGCTTTCACGAAGCTGCAGGATGCTCTCACACGAGATAGGGCATATGTTTGGTATGCAGCACTGCATTTATTACAGATGCAATATGAACGGGGTGAACAGTTTAGAGGAAAACGATAGATCACCAGCTTATCTGTGCCCCGTATGCTTGCGAAAACTACACTATGTTCTTCATTTTGACGTTATTGACCGCTACAAAAACCTGTATTTCTTTTACAGAAAAACAGGTCTTTTGCGGGAGGCGTCTTGGTTTAAAAAAAGGCTGACTACACTTCCGGAAGACGAGAAGGCATTAAGTTCAGTGGCCGGAACTGAGGAACATAAAGTTCTCAACAAAACAAACAAGCACGACGCGCTCCGCAGTTCCGGAGACTTATTGGAAGTTGTTTCTATTGAGCCTTCCTCTCCCGCGGTTTTGGACTTGGGGCAAAAATTACATGTGAAAGTTCGTTATTACTTAGACACTGCAGAACCGGTAAAAATTTGGGCTCGGCCATACACACACGATTCCATAACACGGGGCTATGGAGCTCATGGTTCTCCAGGTTACAGAAAAGAGATTAGAGAAAGTGATATAATAGATTGTTGGTTTCGTTTTAACAGCCCTAAAGAGGTTGATGAGGTTAGTGTAAAGATGTGTGATGGCAAAACGGGTAATGAAATAATTGTTCTTTCTTGCAAAATCAATGCGAGGTGGGTAAGACAAAAGAGTGAATAACTAACGAATCAACGCATTAAGGTGCATTCTCAACCACAATAATTTAGGAACTACACTTTTGCGCTCAGAATGACGGAGAGGCGCTGGACGGGGGGGGGCATGGGTCCCGCACGCCTATAAACTCGTCTTTTGTCTTGAACCGAAGCGCAGGGAGATGATGTTATAGGTGTAGTTTTCCTTTTTCCTCTTTTATCAAGAATTTACTCGCCGGGTGAAGGGTCATTTGCATCCCAATTGATTGCATCGTTACCATAATCGTTGGGGTCGATGCGCATTAGTGATTTGCCGCAGCCATCCGGCGTGGTCGGCCAAGGGGCGTTATCATCGTAGCGGACATGGTCGATGCGGATATAGTGGCGCTCGCCGGCGGCGTCAACGTCACCGGGCATCGAAATTTCCAAATTCTCGCCGGCGTTGTCCAAACTGCCCGACTGCCATTCAAATACCTGCACATCGCCGGGGACACTTGAGTGCTCCGACTCAAATGCGTTCATATCCTTGGCCACCAGCAAATAGCCATAGGCAGGTATGTTCACATCGGCCGGGAAAGTAAATTCGATGCCATCGGTGAACTTCCAGGGATTGCCCTCCACATCATATAAATTCACATCGGCGTTGGTAATATTGTAGAGTTCGATATACTCGGCGTCGGCGTTGGGGTCGGGATGATACATAATCTCGTTGATAACGATTGGGCCGATTTTGGGATAAGCATTAGCGCTACCTGGTGTATTGGAGTCCATCGCCACAAAGTCATATATGCCAGTGCTTTTTAGGTAACGGCCGAACGACACACCCGTCTGCGAGGCGCCAAAATCCCGCCCCTTATAGTATCCGGTCAACACATCATCCAGAGCTGAGGACAAACAGACCATTTCGCCGTTTTCGCTTAGCGCAAATGGTGTTAAGCAATTCGGGTCGCACGGGTCGTTGAAATCGTTATCTTCATAGAAAACTATGTAGTTGTTGGCATCAATTATTGTCCCGTCGGCAATTCTGTATTTGGTCCTGTTGGCACTATTGTCGCTGAGGAACCAGCCGCCAACGTCAATGTTGACATCTGTTGTGTTGTATAGTTCTATCCAATCAGGAGCACCGCCATGCGAATGTGCCAGCACTTCGTTAATCACGACGGTAGTGATGTTGGAGACCCATGGAGTGGGTGGTTTGGAGAATTCGTAGGTGTCGTTACCGTCCGGGGCGCGACCTTCAGATACATCGGTCGTCTGCGGGTAGCAGACAACCTGGTCGACCTCGTTTAGCTCAGTGTCGAACAGGCCGATTATTTCCTGGTTAGGTGAAAGCCGGAAATTCAGATGGTCCAGGCCGTCTTCCTCGTCGCTATCGGCGATGAATACAGTGTAGCCAGCACCGGCGACGAAGCTCAGCGGCGCAATCTGGTGTCGGTTCGGGCGGGCGACAGGGTCGTCGGTGAGGAACATCCCGCCTATATCGACCGGCATTGGATGGGGATTGTAGATTTCAATGAGGTCATTGTTCTGCAGGACATCTTCATCTGTAAGCCATTCATTGACCTTAAGTGCAGCGGGATTGCCGAGGATATGAGCGATATTGGCCTGGCCGAAAGTCGGGATGGTCAGGCGCCACTGTCCGTTGGCAACTCGGCCGATTGACAAATCACCCAACTGCATGCCGAACTCAACCGAGTCGAGCAACGTACCGCCATTGGCTATGGTGTCGTAGAGGTATACGCCTTCACCATCGGCATCGAGCCCAAAGCCCAGATGGATGCCCGGCGTCGAGATGTTGTCATCGGCGTAAAGTACGAGGTGCTGGCCGGGGTCGATTGTGGTTGCGCCTGGGAATACAAACTTCGTCGGATTGTCCGGATTGTCACTAATGCTCATGCCGGAGAGGTTGAGCGAAGCAGGTCCATCATAGTACAACTCAATCATATCGGGCGTGGTTCCGTTGTGGTCAACGGCCTCGACGTTTTGGGCGAGGAGTTCGCTGATGACCAGTTGCGAATAAGAGATGTCGATGGTCCATGTGTTTGAAATGTTGAAGTTGGGGTCGGTTTGCCAGGCACCGGCAGAGTTTTTGCCGCTCGTATAAACAGTATAGGAATTTCCATCAACCAGGCTTGTTAGTGCGATTGGGGTATCGACGAGAAGCTCGGCGCTCCAAGGACCGTCGTTGAGGCGGTACTTGTAGTGGGTGATGCCAGGCCCATCGACGGTTAGGTTAGCGTCGGTGTGGCGGGTTAGTCCATTAGGCTCGCCTGAGACGGAAGCCCCCCCGGGGACATAGGCGCCCATATCCAGGCCGTTAATTCCTGCACCAATCGCCGGTGAGATGGATTGGAGAGAGAAATCATTTGCGTCTTCGTCAACAAAGAGCGGGTCGGCATCAATGTTACCCTCACCGAGGTAGTGGAACTCAGAGGAGATGATACATCGGTTGACCACTATATTCGGGTCGGCGCCGAACTCGTTTTCGAACAGGTCGTTGTTGTCCCAGAAGATATTGCCCTCAAGGTAGGCACCTTCGCCCGGGTCAACTCCTCCATCTTCCTGGAAGTTGATAGCCGCGACGGAACTGCCGGCGAAAACATTGTGCTCAGCGTTTATTGAAGCGAATCCTTTGAGCAGCACCGCGCGGTCGTTGTTTAAGAAGATATTCCGGACGGCAACGATTTCAGAAGAGAGGTCTGTGGCGATAGCATTACTCGTGCTCGATGCGCCGCCCTTGAAGTTCATGAACACGTTGCCCTCAACGTGGGCATCGGTGCCATCGAGGTCGAGGGCATCGTCTTCGCCACCGAGGAAAACGTTGTCGTATACCTCAAAAATCGGTCCCGGCCGAGCGCAGCCGGAAAAATCGATTATGTCGTTGTAGCCAGTCGTTGTGCCAAACTTGTTGCCTCTTAGGATAAAGTACTCACCTCCTGAAAGGTTGCTGCCGTGGATAATCTCGACGCCGGTCGTGTCGGGGAAGACCGAGTTGCGGATAATAAGCGATGGGTGGTCAACTTCAAGGATTAGGTTCGTGGTATTGAGCCAGGCCATATTGTCGATAAGCAATCGCGAACTGCTGATATTAATTGCCTCGCTGTCGTTGTCGGCGAA
>Ga0114923_10001417_pt1 | contig 16645 bp, 29 predicted proteins | sample SumtaG_FD_89578 | JGI IMG/M metagenome (GOLD analysis project Ga0114923, IMG submission 89578) | Deep subsurface microbial communities from Indian Ocean to uncover new lineages of life (NeLLi) - Sumatra_00157 metaG | ecosystem: Environmental > Aquatic > Marine > Oceanic > Sediment | place: near...
GCGGACGACGTGCTTCAGAAGGCCTCCCAGGCGGCGCAGCAGCAGATCGGCGGGATCGCCATCGGCGAGGCTACGCTGCGCGTGAACGAGTTTACGAAGCAAATGGCAGAAGCGCGCATCGCGACCCTGCGCCTCAAGGAACAAATAGAGAGCCTACAGGCGCCAACGGAACGTGTCGCCGCTCTGCTTGTCGGCCTGCAGCAGATCAACGTCTCCTCCACCTTCGAGGACATTCAGACCACCAAGATGGTAGAGGGTGTCACCGACGCCACGGAGGCCGTCTCAAAGCTGAACGAGGAGATGGGGGAACTGCTGGAACGCAAGGACCTGAGCGAACTAAAGGCAGCCGCCGATCTGCTCACCGCATCTATCAAGGCCTCCGAGGATGGGGTTCAGGGTCTGGACGACGAGCTGCGCCAGGCCATGGAGGAGAACCTGGCCCGAGCCCTCGTGCTTCTTGAGGCCATGAGCGAACTGGAGAAGGAGCGCATCATCACGCTGCGCCTGAACGCCAAGAAGGCCAAGAAGGACGCCGACAAGGAGTCCGAGGACCTCAAGGCGACCTTCGAGAAGCGCATGGCCGAGATCAACCTCGAGGGCGCCGAGACGGTTTTCGAGGGGCTGTTCGGGCTGATGGACGAAGGTAGCGAGAAGGCCTTCAGCATCATGGAGGGCAACTTCTCGTCCTTGATCGACGCCATGATCCGGGACCTGCAGCGCCTGGCCGCTCAATCCGTTTTCCGCTTCATCGTGAACCTGGCTACCAGCGGCGGCGGCAACGCCTTGGACTTCCTGGGTCAAGGACCCAACCCCAGCTTCAAAGTAGGAGGCATTCTCGAGACGGGCGGACCTCCACCAGGCCCGTCGGCGGACGGCTTTGGCTCCCCGCTGCGCCAGTTTGCCGGCGCGGAGGTTCGCCCCCCCGACCCTGCCATCGCGCAACTGTTGCTCACGAACCAGTTGCTGCTCGCCCAACAGCCCCGCGTGGTTCAGCCCCAGGCCTCTGACGCTGTTCTGCCGTTCCTGAACGCAGAGATGGCGACCACGATCATGCATGTGGACATCCGAGCGCTGGACTCTGCCGACTTCGAGCGCTACATGCGAGACGGCCCTGGGGCCCGCACCGTCGCCAGGCTGCGCACCACAGGAAGGAGCGGCTGAGATGCCGTTGCCCGTGACCTCCACCAGGATGCTCCTGTGCTGGGACAACCACCTCGTGAAGGCCAAGACGACAGCCGGCACGCCGGTCACCCTGACGAACGCCACGGCCCAGCAGGGAACGCACGTCAACAACCTGCTCTACGAGGACACCACGCTGCGCCTGATCTCCAGCGCCCCGTCGGCCGATCCCACGCTGCGCTTCGAGATCGACCAGGAGAACACCACCACAGACAACTTCGTCTCGGGCTTCGTGGACTGGAGGGACCCCTGGGGCTATGACGGCATCACCATGGAGACCGCGCCTGGCGCGGGAGGCCCATGGACCGAGGTGTTCTCGTACACCTTCCCGGCCAAGGTCTTCGGGCAGGCGCCCAGGACGGTGCTGTTCCGCCACGCCGCCGTCGTCGGCAACGCCCACTTCCGCTTCACCTTCAACGGCACGCCCACCAGGCCAGCGCTGGACATCGCCAACCTGGTGGTCTTCAAGGCCGTGGAGGTGGACATCAACCCGGATACCGGAGGCATCCTGGGCCAGGCCGCCTACAAGTCCCGACTCCGCCAAGGTATCGGGGGCTCCCCGCACCTGGTCCGGGAAGCAAGGGCCAAGTCCGAGGTGTGGCAGTGGCGCTGGGCCCGGATGTCCCAGACGCTGCACGGCAAGGTCGCGGAGATCCACGAGGACTTCAAGGACCGCTGGTGTGCCGTTGTGCCGCCTATCGACGTCGGGGTGCTTTACCCGAACAGGCGCCACATTGTGGGCTATCCGTTGGGCTTCAACACGGCAGCCCTGCACGGGGCCAGCCAGACCGAGCACGTCTATCTGGCGAGCCTGTCCGTGGAGGGTGGGATCTATTAGACCATGGCGTTGGTGGATGGCCTGAACAACAAGGGCGCCCGGGTCCCAGTGGGGATCCTGATCGAGCCCTCGGGGCAGCTCCCGGCCGTCCAGTGGCGCGTGGGGACTGCTCTCCTGCACGAGCTGCCCGGCACCGAGGCGGATAAGTACAGTCTGGCCAACCTGACCAGCTTCCAGGGCATCCTAAAACATGGCGCCACTTGGCTCCAGCGCACGCCCTCGGAGGCCTCCTTCACCATCCGGAACGGGCTGATCTTCAAGGATGGCGGGAACGAGCACGTCGAGATCACCAGCGCCATCCGCGGCGCCCAGACCTGGGAGGGCGCTCGCATCGTGGTGACGGGCTTCGTGGAGGACCCCGGTGGCGCTGAGGAGTGGGCCACGGGCGTGCTGTTTGAGGGCGTGGTCCAGTCCGCCCAGATCACGCCTGACGGGGTGGAGGTGCGCTGTGTGGAGACCCAGCTCACCACCCAGATCCCCTTCGAGGAGGTCAGCGCCAACTCGATGAACTACTCCGAGCCCAACCCGGACCCCGAGGGGGCGTTCCCGGAGGGGGCCTCAGGGCAGATCGCGCCGCTGGCCTACGGGCGCATGGGAATGCAGGCCAGGGACTCAGCCCACGATGCGAGCAGCGACACCTGGGGCGACAACCGGGGCTACGTCCTGGCGCCGGCCCTCGGGCTGAAGGTCCCGATGGTGCCCGTAGCGATGCTGGCCGACCTCCACCACCACCGGCTCGGGGACGCCAACTTCTCCGAAGGCGGCTTCCTGCTGTTCTCGGTGGGCTCCACGTGGACGGGTCGCTCGGGGGGCATCGAGTTGCCGTGGTGGCAGGAGGACCCCAACCCCGTGGACGGCTACACCCAGGGGCTGAACACGGGCGCGGGCGACCTCGAAGACCTGTTCCCGCACGAGGCCTTGCCGAACAGCCTGTCCACGCGCTGGTTCGCCACCACGCCCGGTGGCCTGTTCAAGCTCTCCTTCCTGTTCACCTGGAACCGGGAGCTGGGCGTGGCGATGCCCTACTGCAAGGACATGAGCACCGACCAGTTGACGGCGCCCCACTTCACCACCGAGTTCGCCTACGCCTCGATCAAGGACTACACCCAGAAGCGGGGCGTGGGAGCCCACACGACCAAGACGGGCCGGGGCAGCCGGCACCACATCTGGAGCCTGCAGCGCATCGATCCCAACTTCGTAGTCCACGGGGTCCCACCGTGGGGAGAGTGGACCGGGCTCGTGCAGTCGGTCTTCCTGCAGGGCGACCAACTGGACGAGGAGGGCGGCACCACCGGCGGGGTGGTCTTTGGGACGACGGCCGGGGTTATCGACCCGCTGGCCTGCATCGACGGGAAGCCCGGCACCTTCGCCATCCTGCCCGTGGGGGAGCGCCTGAGCATCCAACTGGTGGCCGAGGGTCCCCAGCTCGGGGAGCCCATGTACGCCCGCGTGGGCGTCATCACCGGGGGCGCCACCACGGCGCTGCAGGCGGCCTTCAGGTACACGCCCCAGCACCTGCTCGTCCCCACGCTGGGGCCAGCGGAGCGGGCCGAGTGGAACATCGCGGCCGTGAGCGCTACCCAGTTCACCCACAACCCCAACGCCGCCGCCACGGAGCCCTTCTTCTACTTCCACTTCTGGGGCCGGAACGAGGACGCCAGCAACGTGGTGGCCGGCTGAGGCACTGGCAGCGGAGACCGTCGGCCCCGGTGGGAGCTGTACGAGTCGGATCTCCTGTTGAATCCCAAGAACCACCCGCACGACCTGGTGCTGTGGACCACGGCAGGCACGGCCAGCATTTACGCCGTCTGGGTGGAGATCATCTTCCGGCCCAAGAACATCGAGGCCGTGGACGACAGCAAGGTCCCGCCCGCTCAGGGCATCGACCTTGGGAACAGCCCGGGCGTCTGGGGCCCAGGGGGGCCGCCGAGCCCCGAGGATATGTGGGAACTGTTCGGGCCCTACCTGCAGAACCGTCCGCTGCGGCCCACCAAGCGCGTGAAGCCCTCCACCACCTACGCCACGGGTGTATGGGGCTTCGACCCGACGAGACGCTACCAGCTCGCCTTCAGCACGAACGACATCATCGAGGACCCCGTGTCCATCGGCCTGCACGTCGTGGAGCACTTCCTGAACGGCCTCGCGACGCTTGTCACAACCCCGAACGTCTTCGGCAGTTGGTGGGACGCCAAGCTGTCCCTGGATGCCCTGCATGCCGACTGGCGCATCTCGGTGGTGCAGCCCGAGCGCATCAACGTGCTGGACTTCCTGGACGAGCTCGGGCGTCACGGCCTGATGTTCTTCCACAACACCCACAAGCTAGACACGGGCGCCGAGCAGTGGCGATGCTTCACGGAGATCGAGGGCACCGTGCCAGCCTCGCGCCGCTGGCGGAGCAACTTGGCCGTCAGCGCCTCGGACTTCAAGGAAGGCTCGCTGCGAGTCACCAGGACGCCGCTGGCGGCCATCCGGAACCGCTTCGTCATGCGCTTCGGCTACCACGAGCCCACCAGCACATTCGCGGACGAGTTGACTTGTAGCGTTGACGGCACCAACCTGACCGGCGGTGACTCGGCGGACTACCGGGGGGCCTGTGAGACCTCCACGCTCCGCTACGGTGTGGACCAGGAGGCCATCATCGAGCTGCCGTGGATGTGGCAGAAGTCCATCGCGGAGACGATCTTCAGGTGGCACATCGACCAGCACCGAGGGTCGAGGGTGGGGCTCCAGTTCACGGCCGGCCACAGGCTGCTGGACGTGGAGGTGGGGCACATCCTGCAGATCGCGGACGAGCCTATGACCGAGGCCGTGGGGGAGTATCCTGGCGTAACTGGGACCTCTAGCTGGGCGGACAAGGACTGGAACGTCGTCTCCAAGAACGTCCGCTACGAGGCGGGCGAGATCCTGGTGGACCTTATCTTGGTCGAGCTGTGGTCAAGACCGCCGCCTTGGGTTCCGTGAGGGAGGGTGTGTGAACATGCCGAAGGAAGAACCCGAGTGCGCGCTGCCAGGCTGTCGGCTGGGAGGCTACGTTCGGGCGCTCGAGTCCCGAGTTGAGACCATGAGCGGAGAGATTAAGGAGCTCACAGGCTGGAAGGACGAGCACCACGGCCGGATTGAGGCCTGGTGGACTGCGCAGTTCAAGTGGAACGACCGGATCCAAACGCAGCTCGAGACGCTTGTCCGGTGGCAGACGAGGCAGACGGCCATCTGGGCCGTGGTACTGTTCCTGGCGACACTGGCCGTGAAGTTCTTGTGAGGGAGGAAACGACGTGGAAGGCATGACGATCACTCAGATTCTGGCGCTGCTCAAGCCGCTGTCGCTGCCGCTGTTCGTGTGGTTCGGCAAGTGGCTGAAGACGAAGACCGCAATCTCGAACGGGCTGATCCCGTACGCGATCCTGGGAGTCAACGGGATCTCGTGGTTCCTGCTCTCGACGGGGCTCGCCGTCGAAGGTCCCGGCGGAGCGCTCGAGGGAGTGACTCCCGACTCGCTCGGGGTGGCCCTCGCCGGCGTACCGCTCCTGGGGATGATGGCGTGGTCAATGGGCGGCCTCTTCGGGACGCTGGTCGGCGCGGGGCTCTCTCTCGTCGTCGAGCAGGTCGGGATGAACTACGCCCACAAGGGGCTCAAGTATCGCGCTATGTTCAAAGCGGCCGAGATCGCGGGGATCATCCCAGCGAACAAGGCGCGCGACATGCGCCGTACATCCCCCTGGTAGACAACCCGGGCGCGAAGCGCCCAGATGGAGGAAGACATGAGTCGCTACTGGAGACCGGTCGCGATCGCGGCCGTACTGCTGCTTGCCGTATCGGCGATCGCCAGGGCCGACAACCCGGACGGGCCGGTGGGCTCGCTCATGCTGGAAGCGTCGCTCGGCCTCTCGAGTCTGCGGGACTACGACTTCGCGTCGTTCGCGTACCTGAGGAACGACGCAAACGATCCCATTGTCGTTCCGCTCTCGCAGGTACAGCGTGTGGAGATGGACGCTCAACGCTATGGGCTGGCGCTGCTGGCGCCGATCAAGCCATCAGTTACCCTAGGCGGCCACTTTGCGGTTACGAACCTCGACAGGTCGACTCGATACTCTCAGGGTCAGGTCGTCGAGAACTTCAACGCCTGGGAGGTCGGCTTCCGGGTCCGCTACTGGTGGAACCTCAAGAGCCCCAACTAAGAGGGGCGCTCGGCCCGGACGCAGCTTCTCCCCCCTTCGCTGCTCCGGGCCGTTTCCGGTGTCAACGCCCCCGATATGCCACCCGAACCCCGTCGCGGAGAAGATAGATCGCGCCTTTAGTGCGCTTCTGTCTCGCCACGAAGTTGTTGATGGCCGGGTGTCCGTCAACAAATCTGTCTGTGGCGAAACTTCCCCACGTGGACTCGTAGCGAACCGTCCAGTCGGCTCGGAAGAACAGCACGCGTCGGCAGGGGCCGCACGTAACACCGTGAACCTGAACCAGCGCTTCGCGCGACTGTGTGCTGAGAGGCTCAGCGTGTCGAGTCCTGATCCGCAAGCCGCACATCGTCCTCGACTCATCGCCGGTGTATAGAATGACGGCGCAGGTGGGGCGTGCGGCGTTCGGTGTGGTTCTCGTTTGGGGGGTTGATATGGTGGCCAGCTTCCGCGGCGTGTCATGCTGGGCGATCATGGTTTCGGCTTCCTCCAGGCGTCCGCGTTCGGACAGGTCGCAAAGTGCGAGACGTGACCGAACACGGTCCGCTCGATATTGCCCGCGGAGTTGAGCGTGTGGACTTGGACCTTGGCCTCGTTGAGAGGCATCGGTTTGCCCGCTGATGTTTTGGCCCACAGGATCTTCGCGTCACAGCTTCGGCAGTGTGCGCTCATCGTTTCCTCCGATCTTGCTGACGGTTGTAGGTGCCGTGGACGTTGCCCTTCTCGTCGCGGAGTACGACCTCTTTGTCGTTGTTCCGCGCCAGCCTTGCGGCCATCTCGTGCGCTGTCCCGGCCGCTATGTAGCGGTCGAACAGGGGCTTCATGGTGCCGGCGTAGAACGCTTGGAGTTTCATTTGACAACCACCACAACGCCGCCGAACAAGGCGCCGACAAGGAAGGCAAGAATCAACGCGAGCAGAAACGGGTGCCTCTTGACCCCGTCCCAAACGAGCAGACAGAAGAACCAGGCGGCTAACTTCAGGCGTGCAACGGACAATGTCATCTCCGTTCTCCCGTATTCCCACGATGCAAGAGGAACGACTCTTCACCGTGGAGCTGCCCAGGTGGGCGCAAGAAGTCGCGGCACTCGTCGAAGCGGTTCCCGAGGTGCGGACACATATGGCGAAGGTCGAGCGTGTAGCCGACCGCAACTAACCTCGGGAGCATCCATTGCCATCGGCGCCAGCGCTTCGGGATGAGCGTCTTGAACCAGTCGGGAAGCGTCGCTGGGATCAACTCGAACTCGCGGCTCTCGACGTGGTATGAGTTCGAGGCAACGCTGCGAGCCATCGACAGTCCCATCTGTAGGGTGGCCGAGTGTTTCATGGCCTCAATCTGGCAGCCGTCGAGCGCTGCGCGGTCCGCCAGGCACATCGTCAGGAGCACCTCCTTCTCCCAGTACTCTTGTGCGCTGGCGGCGTAGACGTCGTCGGGGTGCGGATCCGGGACGATTCTGCCTCGGTCGTTTGTGTTCATCGCTTGCTTCTCCTCAGGGCTGGGTGGTCAGGCGGCGGCCATCCCCCGCGCTTGGCTTCGCGGAGTATCTGCGCCAAGTCGCCAGCGGCCATGCCGGCGTCTTTTGCAGCCCTGACCACGTTCTCGAAGGCCTCGGATGTGGCCTCTACATTGGCGGCTAAACGCTTGGCGTGCTCGTCGAGGACATCGTCGAGAACGGTGACCACGATGCGCCTCCCCTTGATGCCACCCTCTCGTAGTTCGATCATGCGCTTGCGTGACGCCTCACGCACCTCCTGCGAGACGACGCGCGGGCGGCTGTACTTGACCTTCCGGTTCTGGAACTGCTGGCGCAGCGCTTTGCGCTCCGTCATCCCGAAGGCGAACTCGACAAGGTCGAGCCAGATCCCGCAGAAGCGCCATCCGTGGTGGGCCTCCTCGACGGGGTCAGGGTGTTCGGCCAGGAGGCCGCGCATCACCTCGTTGTGCGCAACGTGCGCCAGCTCGTGAACGATCATCCACGGGAAGCGGCATGCTTTGGGAAGCCGCATATAGACCACGATCGGCTTGTCTAGGCTGAACGCATCGATGCGAGCCGACGATGAGCCGCGCCCGTTGAGAACACGCACGGCGGGCGTGTTCATGAAGCGCAGCGTCCACCAGTCCGACGTCAGGACGAAGTCCACGTAGTCCTGGCAGTGCTCCAGTGTGGCTGCAAAGGGCCGCCCGTCGGGGGGGATCTTGAACCGCGCGGCCACGTCTGCCTCGTAGACGCGGCGCCGCTGCGTGTCGCGCTGGCGTTTCATGTGGGGACGACGGCTCGGAAGACCGGGTGGAACTGCCACGAGTCCCGACCGCCCAGCGTGACCCGACGCGGGTTCAACTGGATCCTCCATGTGGTGTCGCAGCCCCTGCAACTGCGCGTTATCACCTGCGGAACGCTTCGGGCGATGCCCGGGACAAGTTTGTTGTCGCAGGTCTGACACCGTAGCGTCACGGTGCTGCGCTGCGGTCGATCGTCGGTCTTTTGCTCGGTCGCCATTCTCAACCTCCATCGGGTGTCTCTTTAAAAAACATAGGCTGCAGATTTTAGACGGGGCCGGCTTGCTCGGCGCACTGTGCCGGCCCCGTCTGGCGCCTCACCACTCGCAAAGCGCCGCTTCGTCGTCGTTCTCGGGATGCTCGCAGTGGAAGCAGCCCGACCGCTCGCCGTCGTCGTGGCAGGGGCAGTCGCACGCCGGCTCCTCGTCGCCGCTCCACTGGTTCTGCTCCTGCGTGGGTTCGTTCCAGGTGCTCATCGCGGCCTCCTCGCGTTGAGTCCACCCTACACGGAACCGTGTAGGAGTCAAGCATATTGACGGGAATAAATGCGAACCTGCCCGCCACTTTTCCTTGCGCCTCTACACGGAACCGTGTAGGGTGCGCGTGGGAGGTGACAATGGGCTACAGGATCAACTACCGGCTCCGGGAGTGGCGAGAACGTCGGCGGCTGTCGCAGCGCGAGGCGGCAGAGCTCGTGGGCATACGGCAGCAGTCGTGGAGCGCCATCGAGACGGGGCGGCACCAGAACCCTCACCGAGTGACGCTCATCGGCATTGCTCGAGTGCTGGGGTGCGACGTCCGGGATCTAACGCGAGTCCCCAGACCAGGAGAGTAAACCCGTGCAGACCGAGATGGTGGCGCCCGGGGCGCCCCGATTCGAGTGGAACAAGGAGCAGGAGCGCATCATCCGCGAGCAGTTCGCGGACGGATGTGACGACGACGAGCTCGCAGTGCTGCTCTACAACGCGCAGCGTCGCAAGCTCGACCCCTTCCTAGGCCACCTCCGTGGCATCAAGCGATGGAACTCCTCCAAGGGCCGCGAGGTCATGGCCATTCAGACCTCGATCGACGCCTTCCGACTGATTGCGGACCGGACGGGGAAGTACGGCGGTGGGCCGGCGCCCACGTTCGAGGTCATCGAGAAGAACTTCAAGGGCAACCGCGACCTGGCCTGCACGCTCACAGTCCGCAAGCTCTGCGGGAACGACAAGGCTGGCTACATCTGGCACGAAGTCACCGAGGTTGCCTACTACCGCGAATACATGGTCACAAAGCAAAACGGCAAGCCCGTGCGCATGTGGGCCGAGAAGCCACACATCATGCTTGCGAAATGCACCGAGGCGAGGGCGTTGCGCCGCGCCTTCCCGGAGGAGCTCGGCGGGCTCTACACGGACGACGAGATGGGGCAGGCCGACAACCCCGTCGCCGTAGAATCTGCGTCACAGGAAAAGTCACAGGACCCGCAAGGGGGCGAGGTTGTGGTATGCGCGCACTGTCGCGTTCAGCTCAAGGAGGGCGAGAAGCACGCCTGCGAGAACGCGGACGCCGTGGACGCACAGGACGCGGCGGCAATGAAGGACGCCCACAAGCGCTGTTGGGGGGATCCCGACAAGAAGGACCTGGATTGTGTCGAGCCAGCACTGCCTGGCCGTAACCACTGCACGGCGCATCTTCCTCGGCCAGCGGCAGCCCAGCCGGTCGAGACGGCGTTCTACACGCCGGACGCGCACCAGCGGCGACGCTTCGAGGCCGCCTGCGCGAAGGTGCTCACCGACTCAGGCCCCTGGGTGAAGCGCAGCATGGCCTGTGCGACTGCGCGCGACTTCGACAAGCTGACCCTTGAGGTCGAGGACGCCGTCGGGGGGACGCAACAAGAGGGGGCCCCGTCGTGAGCTCGCACTGGAGCTGTTGTGTCTGCGGTGGAAGCGAGGGCTTCCGGGGCAACGACTGGTGCGGTGGGTGCGAAGATGAGGCCCGGGAGGCCGAGGATCAGCGCCGGGCCGAGGAGGAGCAGGCGCAGGAGGAAGAGCCCGAACAACAAGGGGAGCCATGAGTCTATACAAAGCCACGGAGGCGTTCGTGAACGTCATCCGTCGCATTCAGCACAACGACGAGGAGCTGACGGAGGACCTGGAGATCGAGCTCGACGTTGCGTGTGGGAACTTCGAGGACCGCGCCAGGGGAGTCGGCTTTGCCCTGTGGGACGCCGAGAAACTGCTCAACGAGGAGAAGCGCATTCTGGAGATGGTCAAGGCCCGTTTCGATCGTAAGAAGCGCGCCGTCGCACGGCTCTCTGGATACCTGGGCCGGATGCTTCACAACGCCAACCGGACCGTGGAGGCTGCAGTGGGAGGCGTCCCGTGCACGTGGGGCGCGAAGGAGAAGGGCGACACGGTCATCCCGGAGCACTACTACGAGCACCCTGGGCGCCTTCCGAAGCGGTGCATCTTGGGCCAGCACATGGTGTACGACATCGACAAGCGGCTCGTCCGCAAGCTCCTGGACGGTAAGGAAACGATCGCCGGCAAGAAGTGGGTGCCGATAGACGGGATCCACGTGCGACGGACCTACACGGCGAAGGCAACGTGATGCTCGGCGACAAACACGCCTGTGGGAGCGTCGACCTGCTCCAGTGGACCGGGTGCGTCGAAGTGACCACCCAGGCCCTCGCGAAGCGTCGCGAGGCGGCGGCGAACGACTTCGATCTGATGAGGCTGCCCGGGGAGATCCACATCGCTATCCTACAGGCGCCGGAGGGCTGGGAGTACGGACCCGATGTCCGCGAGGTGCTTTGTGGCATCAAGTGGCAGATTGCCTTCGAGGCGCCGTTCCGCTTGGACTCGCCGGAAGTGTGCCTTGCGTGCCGGCAGAAGACTGGGGTGGCGTGATGGCGGGATCGAAACTGAAGACCGAGGGCGAGCTCAACCGCCTCGCCGCACAGATCAACGAGCTCCTCCAGCGCGACCAGCTCATGGTGGCCACGTTCGACGACGAGGCCCACATGCGGCACCTCTGGTGCGGGCAGATCATGGTCAGGGTGGTGCCCGTGGTCTTCGGCGAGAAGAGGCCACGCATCCTGATCGGAACACGTATCTGCGAAGCCAACACGATAGACGCCAAACACATACCCGAGGGGACGGACCCAAGAACATGAAGCTATTACAGTTCCGACACACGTATGACCCGGAGTGCACGCTCGGAAGCCTCTACGCTGGCGACGCCCTGCACTGCTTCACGCTCGAGGACGCCAACCGCTTGGCCCTCGGCTTCGACAAGATCAAGAAGAAGACGGCCATTCCGGTCGGGGTCTATCAAGTCGTCATGTCGTACTCGCCCAAGTTTCAGCGGACGATGCCGCTGATCCTGGACGTCAAGGGCTTCACGTACGTTCGCTACCACATCGGAAACGACGACGAGGACACCGAGGGCTGCCCTCTGGTTGGCACGACGCTGCGCAAGGGTCGCCTGATAGGTTCGCGTATCGCCTTCGAGGCCCTGCGCACGCTCATCGCTGCGGAAGAACGCACAAACGGCGTTCTGCTCGAGGTTGTCGACGGGCTCTTCCCGGCCCAGGTGAAGACGCGCTGCGAGGGCGTCTGGCTCGGCGATGGCCGCAGGACGCCAGCGGGCGGAGTGTAGCGTGGCCCGCCTCCTTCGCAAGGGTCGCCTGGCGATCTATATACGGCTTCATCGCAAGCGCTGGCGGTGGGGCCGCGAGGAGCAGCGGACGGTCGCGGCCCCTGGCCCCGCTCGTCCGCTCAGCGAGGCCGAGCTCGTCGTCTTGCGTCTCGCTGGCTTGCAGCCTCCGCCGCCGCGTCGTGTGGCTCGCCTGGTGCACACGTCGGTCTTCCTGGGGGCCTTCGAGTTCCGACTCATGGCCCGCAGGTGAGTGTGGAGAGTGTTGGGGATACTCGGTGGACAACGGTGTGGAGAAACCGAAGGAGGATCAATCAACCCATGACTTCGCCCAGTATCCACACCGTTATCCACAGGGCGTCACGCCTGTTATTGATTGAACGACAACGAGTTGGGCATGGTTTTCAACTTATCCACAACGTCTACTACTGTCTTCTTCAAGAAGAAGAATAGGAGAAGAGGGGAGCCAAACGATGGCATGCAAGCAGTGCGTCGAGGTCTCGAAGAACCAGAGCGCCCAAACGACGTACGTGACCTCAGCCGACGGCGCAGAGATCTTCCTCCATGCGTGTTCCACGCACGGGCACCTCTTGCTTCGCGAGATCGAGGCAGCCTTCAAGTTCAACCAGCCCGCTGAGCTCCGCTGGATCCGGGAGACGCTGCTGTCCATCAAGCAGGCGCTCGCTCCGGTGGATACCAGGAAAACGAGAGCGAGGCCTCGAGCGACATACAGCGCTGGCGGCACATCCCAAGCCGTCCTTGAGGTCGACCTCGCGACGGCTGAGACGATCAAGGAGGCGATTCGCGAGGACAGGCTCGTGACGTTCGGCCAGATGGAGGTTGATTGACTACCTGGGTCGACACTGTGTCCTTCTGGGACAGGCTCTCACCCTCGTGGCACAGGGCGAAGGAGGACCTCGTTCTCGGACTTTTCGTTGCGTCGGCAGTGGTTGTGCTGCTAGCGATAGGTCATGGGATCCGGTGTACGAGGAGGAAGCCATGAGCACTTGCAGGGAGCCCCATTTCAACGGGCCAGCCTATCAGCCCGAGCTCGACTTCCAACGGCTCCAGGGCCAGATCAGACGCGTGTGGGACGCCATGAAGGACACCCGCTGGCGGACCCTGTCCGAGATCGCGAGCGTCACTGGCGACCCGGAGGCCAGCATCTCGGCGCAGCTCCGTCACCTGAGGAAGGAGCGATTCGGGTCTCACACCGTCAACCGACGCGCGAGGGGACGATCCACGGGACTGCACGAGTACCAAGTCGTCCCGCGCTGGGCGGTCAATCGTGTCTAGCAAGGCTCCAGAGATGTGCCAAGACTGCGGTCGGCCGATCATTCGACGCCTGCTCACACCGGACGAGATGCGGGCACACTGGAGCGGCGCGCGCAAGGTGTGTGTGTGCGGCTTCAGGCGGTTCGTGGAAAAGATCGCCGACGACTACAAGAAGGGCAAAGCCAAGGACGCGGTGTGGCCTGGTTACGAGAGGGAAGTGCAATGATGAAGAGACTGGTGCTGTTCGTTGTATTGTCGCTACTTGCATCGGCTGCGCATGCAGGGTGCCCACCCGAGGTGCTCCCGCACGCGGACTTCTGGATGACCGGCCCGAGCTCGGTCCACGTCGGTGAGGCCTTCGAGGTACAGATCCACGTCAGTGCATCGGCACAGGACTCGGCGCTCACGGTTTGGAATCACATCGCAGACATCGAGGCCATCGGCATCGACATCCTGGGCGTGCAGCCAGGCATAGGTAGCGACCGTGTAACGCTCATTCAGAACCACGACCTGCTGGCGTGCTTCTACGATGACCGCGTCCGATTCGTCGCGGCGGCCTGGATGGCTGGGTTCAGCTCGACGCACGTAGCTACGCTCGAGTGTGTTGCCACGAGGGCCGGCGACCTCTTGGTTGCCTGGACACCGCAGCCGATCAACGTGTTCGGATGCAGCGGCAACTTCATGGCGCACCGAACGAACGCTACGCTCCTCGACTGGTGCGGTGGATGGGAGGTTCGTGACGGCGACCCTACAACCGGGACTACGACGCGCGCGGGCGTCCTTCTGAGGGCTGATCCCGCGAGGACGCTGCCAGTGCGGCCCTCAACCTGGTCGACGATCAAGGGGATGTACAGATAGGCGTGGGCGGGGACCTGCACGGGTTTTAGTGGACACGAGGCGTGTTTACATTCACACGTCACGCAGCCCCGCCCGCTTCTTCTGCGCCGAACCCGGGGGGGTCGCGCGCGCGAGGAGGAAGGCAGTGAAACGACGCAAGCCGCCGGCGTATCGAGCGCTGGCCAGGCGCGGCAAGAGGTTCCCGTGGGTCCGGAAGGGCAAGAAGCACCTCGTCTACAGCTCTGAGGGCCTCGACTCAGAGTATTGCAGCGGCCACGTAGGCGTGGATCATAACGCCATCGATTCCCTCTTCGACGCCTTGGGGGACGTGACGTGCCGAGAGTGCATCGAGGCGTTCGGGAGGATCGACTGACCCCCATGAACCTGACACCGCTTATTGGGGACCGTGCTGCATGCCAGGCTGAGGCGTGCCTGCTACTCCACCGCCGCAACCTTCGGCACCCCCCGTCTCAGCCGAAGTGCTGGTGCGGTTCGCACCTGACGCCATTCCCGGTGCGTGGACGTGGAGGCCGCGGCGGGCCTCTGTTCGCTGATGACCTGCCGATCTGGCGCAGCGAACACGCCGAGATCCTCCACGCCGTCGACCATAGGGAGGTGAGCTAGGTGCACATCGAGCTCGAGGCGCCTGGGCACCACTTCGACGGGCTCCGGGTCGTGTGCGACAGGGTGGACAGAACGTTCAAGCTGCCGCACGACTTTGTCGTGACGCCGCTCTACACGGCCATCACGGTCTACGATCCGGACGTGCCAAACCCGCCGCCGCCGTGGGTGTTCGAGTGGAAGGAGCAGTGGACGCCTGACGGGCTCAGGATCTTCAAGCTCAAGGAGGCACCGTGAAGAGGAGAAGGTTCGTTGTGGGCTTGCTTGCGGTCTGTGTCGTACCGTTTGCCCGTCGTGGCGCTCAGGGCATCCCGCTCGAGGGCTGGCACCCGGAGCAGGTGCGCAAGGTCAAGGAGATGATTGGGGAGGGCCAGTCCGTCGAGATGCTAACGCTCCGGGAACCAGGGAACACCGTCGAGGTCAAGGTTGAGGCCATGAACGCGGACGCGTTCAAGGTGTGGCTGCAGACGGGGCCGGGGCGTGCTGCCGTCAAGAAACTACAAGAGGGGGCATTGTGACCGAGAAGAACGTACGCATGGACAACATGGGCCGAGCCGTCACCGAGCTGCTGGGCGAGTGCGTCGTCGCGCGCCGCAAGGTGAACATCGTCGGAAACGAACTCCGGGAGATGCTCGTCAAGGGCGCCGTGGACTATCAGGCCGGCATGGCTGCGATACGCGAGGTGCGCGAGATGGGGCGCTACTTGACCGCGCAGGCCGTGCAGATTGAGAACGACATCCAGCCGCCGCTCCCAGGCCTCGGGCTCGGGGACACGCCGAGCGCAGGGGACAGCCCGAACTGATGGACCCATCGGAGATCATTAACCCGCAAGCCAAGTCGCACGAGGGCTGGTACGTGGCCAAAAAGGCTGGCGAGTCGGCGCGAGCCAGACGGAGGCGCAAGGCGCACTACGTGCCGCCGTTTGGGCACTATGCGATCTGTGGGCGCTTGATGATGCGCCACTGCGGGCAGTTTCGCGCAGACGGTCTCAGCAACGCCCTTTGCATGGAGTGCGTTCGGGGGTTCGAGTGAGCGAGGACCTGCTCGACAAGTTCTACCGCATCAAGGCGGATATGGCGGCCAAGGAAGCGACGGAGACGGCCACGGGCAAACGCATGCGCGAGGAGGCGACCGCGACCCGTAGGCGCAGCCAGGCCGAAGCCGACGCGCGCATGTTCATGCACAACCTCCGCGCCAACAAGCTGCGCCAGGTCGAGTACGAAGAGTGGGTCAGGCAGCGCACACGAGACGCTGGCTTCGACCCCGACAAGGTGGTGACGGCGAAATGGGAGAAGGTCTGACACCAGCGGAGGCATACGCACGAGCTGCTGCGCACCGGGTCGACCGAATGATTCTGGGCGACGAGTGGCCCCGCGTGAACTACTCACAGGCACAGTCGAGGGCTCGCTACGAGGCGCGCCACGCAGCGAACGTTCGGAATGGGATCGGCCAGCACCTCTTCGAGCGTCTCCGGTCGCAGCTCTACCAGAACCGCTGCGAGATCGCAGCGTGGGCACGACGCCGGCAGCAGGAGCGCGAGCTGCGGCACCAGGCGATGCTATTCGCCTCGTGTCTACGGAGCCTGATCTGCGAGCGCGTGATCCGCGCGTGGGCACGGGTGGTGACATGGGAGACGAATTCGAGGACGTGAAGCCGATCCCGAAGCCGACCGAGGAGGAGCTCGCCTTCCTCGAGCCTCTGCGCAGGGCCGAGCAGGCGATGAACTTCGGCATCGACCCCGAGCTGCTCGAGACGACCAGGCACGCGCCGGCCTTCGGCCACATGCCGATGCTCTTCTCCGAGTGGATCC
>Ga0114923_10001418_pt1 | contig 16622 bp, 14 predicted proteins | sample SumtaG_FD_89578 | JGI IMG/M metagenome (GOLD analysis project Ga0114923, IMG submission 89578) | Deep subsurface microbial communities from Indian Ocean to uncover new lineages of life (NeLLi) - Sumatra_00157 metaG | ecosystem: Environmental > Aquatic > Marine > Oceanic > Sediment | place: near...
GGAGTAATGCTGCAATGGTTCCGGATAAATTGGTGTTTGAAACAAGGAAGACCAAAATCACGATTGATTACGCTCACTGCATACCAGTAACGAAAAACACCTCAAATCCTTCTTGTGGGTTTGCCTGTGTTAAGGCATGTCGGTTATATGGCCGAAACATACTAAAAATCGAGGATAACAAGCCCATATTAGCTGTGACGGACTCGGAAGAAATAAAAAGGCTGGATAATGAGTGTATCAGTTGCGAGTACAATTGCCAACGTTACGGCCCGGGCTGTGTTCAAATTGAAATCCCTTTGGGGTGAAAGCTCCTGCCTCCAATATGCCCCGTGACGCGGGGAGTTGAACACAACTAGCGATCGCTCTGCTGGACATAAATATCGAGAAGGAAACCGTGACAGACAGAGGCAAAAACAGAAGAGATTACGAAGGAAGTACCTATGCCGATACTTATCGATGAAAATACTAGAATGCTCATTCAAGGTATCACAGGACGTTTTGGACAGGGTGTCGCCCGACGTATGATTGAGGTGGGATCCAAGGTCATCGTCGGAGTAACACCCGGTCGCGGAGGGCAATCCGTATGGGGCGTGCCAGTATACAATACTATAAAGGAGGCAATCGAAGCGGTTGGTCCAGTCGATGCAGCCGTTACAGTTGTGCCTGGTCCTAATGCCAAGTCAGCAGTAATCGAGGCTTTTGAAGCCGGTATAAAGACAGTTTTGATGCGAGTGGAGAGGGTACCTTTACATGATGCCCTTGAAGTTATCGCGCATGCAAAAAAACATAACATACGGTTGATTGGTCCCGGGTCAGCAGGGGTGGTCAGCCCTGGCAAAGCCTCTTTTGGTGGATTGGGCGGATTTATCGGGTCCTCAGATCTACCCAAAATTGCCTTTAAGCCGGGACGGATCGGTGTAATCTCCCGCAGTGGTGGTCAAACCTCTACGCTTAGTTGGGCCGTCTGCAGCGCTGGATTAGGCATCAGCACAGCCGTACATCTGGGCTCTGAGCCAGTACTAGGTACAACATTGACCGAATTACTCCCTCTGTACGAGGAGGACGAGCAGACAGATGGAGTTGTGTATTTTGGGGAAATCGGAACTGTTTTAGAGGAGGAAGCCGCAGAGCTGATTAAGGCAGAAGGCTATACAAAACCTTTAATAGCATACATAGCCGGAAAAGGGCTGCCTTCTGGACTACGTTTTTCGCATGCCAGCGCTATTGTTGAAGGTGGAAAAGGAACAGCAGAAGGAAAGATTAATGCCCTCAAAGAAGTGGGAGCCTACGTAGTTAACAGGCCGGAAGATATAGGCCCTGCTTTAAAAAAGATCTTTATAAACTAATCAGGAGGACTTTAATGCCACTAGTATTGAGATCGATGTTGTATGTTCCGGCGAACAGTTGGAGAATGATCACCAATGCGACTGCGGAGGGTGCAGATGCACTCATTTTAGACCTGGAAGATGGCTGCCCTATGTCTGAAAAGGAGACGGGCCGAGTCTTTGCCAGGGACTCGATATCTATGTTAAAAGAGCAAGGGGCTACAATTTTTGTCCGCGTGAATTCCCTTGAGACGGATTTGACAGAAACAGATATCAGCTATGTGGTGACTCAGGGGCTTGATGGGATTATGCTCGCCAAGACAGAGTCAAAAGAAGACATAATCAGTCTTGATGAACTTATAGAAAAAGAAGAACAGAAAAAGGGGCTCGAGTCAAACAGCATTACCCTCATTGCTCTCATTGAAACTCCGAGGGGGATTATGAATCTATCCCAGATTATTGCCGCGAGCCAACGCGTAGAAGCGATAGCCTTCGGTGCAGGAGATTTTTCGCGAGAGATGGGCGCTGGGATGGGGGTAACCAAGCTATCGCCTGAGGAGTATTTTCCCATGGTTCTTCATGCACGATCGAGCATCGCTATCGCAGCGAGGGCAGCAGGCATTCAAGCCATAGATACACCTTTTTTTGGGTTGGTTATAGATCTTGAGGGGCTTGCAAAAGAATCCGAAAAGGCCAAGCTGTTGGGATTTTCAGGGAAGCAAGTGACACATCCTCGGCATGTAGCTGTGGTAAATGACTGTTTTTCACCGGCAAAAGAAGATGTTGATTTTGCTAAACAAGTTGCAGAGGCTTATAACGCTGCCAGAGCAAAAGGATTGGGAGCTACAACTCTGGGTGGGAAGATGATCGACTATGGCTCATTCAAGAGAGCGGAGGATCTTTTGTCATTGGCTGAGACCATTGAGGAAAAGGAAAGAAAAAAAGCAGTAACCAAGGAAGTGTGAGATGCAGGGGTTTTCTTCAATATATGCGGACTTTGTTGTGAGTACCCGCTACGATGATTTAGAACCAGAGGTCATCGGGCAAGCCAAGAAGTTGATTCTGGATTTGATGGGTGTATCTTTGGCTGGGTATAAGCTCATGGAGTTTCCCCGCATGGTTGTTAGTTACATGTCTGGCATAGGCGGAACACCTGAGGCAACCATAATCCAGACAAGGAAGAAATTTCCTGCTGTCAATGCCGCCCTAGCCAATGCAGCGTGTGCACACGCAGTGGATATGGATGATGGCCATCGTTTTGCAGCACTCCACCCTGGCACAGTTATTATACCAGCTGCTCTTGCTGCAACAGAACTATCCGGAGCAAGCACAAAGCAAGTGATAACGGGAATTGTGGTCGGTTATGAGGTAATGATACGTATAGGTATGGCTATAAACCCATCGAGCCTGAATCGGGGTTTCCATTCTACGGGAATAATTGGCCCATTTGGTGCCTCAGCTGCAGCGGCAAACATTATGAGTTTGACCCATGAGGAGACCGTTGGTGCCTTTGGCTTAGCAGGACTGCAGGCATCTGGACTTATCCAGGTGAACCATGAGATCGAAGGGGCTAAGACAAAACCCATTAATCCAGCAAAAGCCGCTATGTCAGGTATACTCTCATGTATGTTGGCCCAGAAAGGGGCTCAAGGGCCACTTCATATCTTCGAAGGTGAGGATGGCTTTTTGAAGGCTGTAACAGATGAGGTTAAGAGTGATCTGCTGACTCGTAACTTGGGCCGTGAATTTGAAATCTGCAATGTTTATCTCAAACTCTATGCTGCATGCCGCCATGCCCATGCCTCCATAGATGCTGTCTTAGAGGCTTTTAGCAAGAGCCACATTGGCACTGAGGAAATAGAGAAGATTTCCATTGAGACCTATCCTGCGGCTATTAGGCTTGCCGGTATCACCAATGTGACTACGCCCTCAGCAGGTCGATTTAGTATCCCCTTCTCTGTAGCATTGGCTTTAATCAAACAGGGTGCCGAGGCTGATAAGTATTCAGAGGAGAATGTTAGAGATCAGGCTATTCAAAGTCTATCCGGAAAGGTGCAGCTATCGGTAGGGAGCAAGTGGGAGAAGCAGTATCCTGAGAAGAGAGGAGCTACGGTATGTATAGCTGACAAGAATAACAACAGGTTGTCTTCCGAAGTAGAGCTTGCTAAAGGAGAACCAGAAAACCCAGCAAGTTGGGAAGAAATTTATAAGAAATTCTATGCTAATGCGACGTTACTGGTCTCTGAGAAGGATGCCAAAAAGCTGGATGACACTATTATGAATTTAGAGCGCTCATCATTAAATGAGTTTATTAAACTCATATAGTGGGCTGGTGAAGGTATCTTCTGCTTGCGATGTTGAAAAAAGAATGCTATCAACTGACCTGGTATTTGCAGAGCAGAAATATAGCCATTCAGGTAAATTCTATCTAGGCACTCTACTTCAAGGTTGACATGATCACTGGATCTTAGTTATTGACGAATGATGAAAGCGTGATATATGTAAGCACAAATTTATTAAATTGTAATGGATGGAAGATATGACAACGTTACACTTCATCACAAATGGCTCAAAGGGAAAGAGTATCTGTAAAATGAAAAACCGTCCTCGTTCAGGAACTGAAAAGTCTGGCCCATGAATCCGATTTTTTTCTAAGCATTGCCTAAGGCCGCAGGTAAGAACATGATCGAGGTTCTAAACTGTTAATGCTCCTTAGGGTATAGATATTTTTCTTTGAAGAGCACTTTAAAATCTAGGAGTTAGAAGTTTGATGATTGTAAGGAATCAGAGAAGAGAAAGAGAGAATAGAGAGAGATGTTTTCGCAGATCCTTCTAAACGGAATCTTTACAAGTGCGATTTATTGCCTTATAGCCCTTGGCCTTACTCTCATCTTAGGGGTGATGGATATCGCTGATTTCGCCCAGGCTGGGCTATATATGGTGGGTGCCTTTCTAACTTTTATTGTATTTGAAATATGGGGGCTCAATTTCCTTGTAAGTGTTTGTATTGCAATAGTTGTTGTTTCCTTTGTAGGGATAGTGAATAACATCGTGGTGTATCAGCCTGCTATGAGACGTGGAGCCAACTCTCTAATAGCGGCTTTAGGAATACTCCTGATCATACAGAATTTGGCGCTGCTGGTATTCGGTGCAGACTATCAGACTCTTCAACTCCCTTTTGGGCAAGGAAATGTGCAGATTTTCAATGGCACGATCACCCTCTATAAAAGCATGATCGTGCTGATTGTTTGCGTTCTTGTCCCTGCTGTGAGCCTCTTTCTGAAGAAGACGAAGATTGGAAGGGCGATTCGGGCCGTTTCTCAGAACAAAGAAGGAGCTAGCATCGTGGGGATCGGTAGCGGTAAGGTCTCTGTTATTACTTTTGGCATTGGGAGTGCTATTGTGGGGTTAACAGGTGCTCTGGTTTCGCCCATCTACGCCTTTGATGCCCACTTTGGGTCTCATATCATAGTAAAAGCTTTTACTATCGCCATCTTTGGTGGTTTAGGATCTATCCCTGGGACGGTTGTTGGTGCATTAATTATCGGGATTGGAGAGAATATGGTGGCGGGTTACGTGTCTACAGAATATAGCAGCCTGATGACCTTTGTCTTGCTAATTCTCATTCTTTTTATCAGGCCCCAGGGAATTTTTGGGAGGAAAGCTATATGAAAAAGGGATTCAAGAAAGGCATCTGTATCTCTTTCTTTGTTATCTTTTCCTTTTTCCTTCCCTTGTTTTTTAAGTCGGTCTTTATCCAGCATCTTCTCGTATTGATCGGGATAAACATTATTTTGGTGATGGCTCTCGACATGGTTTTTGGTCAAACGGGTCTTGTCTCATTGGGTCATGCTGGATTTATGGGGATTGGTGCTTATACCTGTGTCCTCCTCGTGATGAAATTAAAGACTCCGTTCTTAATTGGGCTCATTGGCGGAATGGTGAGTGCAGGCTTGTTTGGTGCCCTAATCGGGTATCCTTCTCTCAGGTTGCGGGGACACTATTTCGTTATCATCACCTTTATCTGCGGCATCATATTTACCCTCTTGTTTACCAACCTGATCATCATCACTAACGGCCCGATGGGGATACCCGGCATTCCTCCTCCGGAAATTAGGCTTTTTGGGACCCAACCTATTGATCTGAAATCGAAGATCAACTACTACTATCTGGTTCTGATCTTCATCTTCATCGTCATATATATTAAATACCGGTGTAAGAATTCGAAGATGGGGAGGGCCCTGCTCGCCGTCAGGGAAGATGAAGATTTGGGGAAGTCGTTGGGTATCCACACCCACGCCTATAAAGTGGGGATATTTATCATCAGCACGGCCTTTGCAGGGCTTGCAGGAGCCCTCTATGCCCATTATATCCGTTTTATTGGACCGGAGTCCTTCACGATGTTACATTCTTTCTATTTCTTTGTAATGAACTTAGTTGGAGGATGCGGTACCATGGTCGGTCCTATTATTGGGCCGATGCTGCTGACCGTGATTGATGAGGTATCGCAATTATTTAGACCCGAGGTGGCGAGGATCCTTTTTGGCCTCGCTCTCATCCTTATGATAATATACATGCCGAAAGGTATAGCTGGGTTTGTGAGACAACACATTTTTAAGAGAGAAATCTGATGGAAGATTCGGAAAGGATTCTTATTGTTCAAAACCTGAGCAAGCGTTTTGGGGGATTTGATGCCGTTTCAGATTTTAGTTTCGAGCTTAAGAAGGGAGAGATTCTCGGCCTTGTAGGGTCCAATGGAGCAGGAAAAACAACTGTCTTCAATCTCATCACGGGTTTTCTCAATTCAGACCAGGGGAAGGTTATATTCAGGGGCAGAAACATCACAAATTTGGTGCAACATAAGATCGCCCGCTTGGGGCTTGCCCGGACATTTCAATTGAACAGGCTCTTTCTCAGTCTCACTGTGGAGGAGAATATCCGAATTGGTTGCCATCAATATGAGAAGGGTGGTATCAGGCGTTTTTTGTTCGGTTCTCCCAAGAGAGAGCAGGAGGAATTGGAGGAGAGTGTAAATGCGGTTCTAGAATTGTTGGGTTTAAACAGTCAGCGGAAAAAAGTAGCGGACGATTTTCCATATGGAACTCAAAAGCTGCTAGGTATAGGTGTGGCGCTAGGAGCAAGGCCCACGCTATTGCTGCTCGATGAACCTTTTGCGGGAATGAATCCTGTAGAAGCGGAACGATGTATATCCTTGCTCTGCCAGGTTTTGGAACGTGGGACCACAATATTTATCGTCGATCACAACATGCGTGCGGTAATGGGCTTTTGTGACCGGATAATAGTTCTTAACTTTGGAAAGAAGATCGCTGAAGGGCGGCCTGAGGAAATTCAGGAAAATCCTGAAGTTGTGACCTCTTATTTAGGAAGTATGACATGTTGATTGTCGATAGTATCTCTACCTATTACGGCAAGTTCGAGGCCATCAAAGAAGTTTCCCTCTCTGTTAACAAAGGAGAGATGGTGTTTCTCATCGGATCTAATGGGGCCGGCAAGACCACACTCTTGCGAACAATCTGTGGATTGAATAAACCCAAAAGAGGAAAGATTTTTTTTGAGGGTGATGATGTTACTATTTCAGGAACGGTAGATCGTGTGAAGAAAGGGATTGCATATTGTCCCGAGGGGAGAAAACTTTTCCCTGAAATGACGGTATTTGAGAACTTGGAGATGGGGGCCTATTGCTGTGATCAAAGTTATGAGGAGAGCCTTCAGAGTGTTTTTTCACTTTTTCCTGTTCTAAAAGAGCGAAAATCCCAGTACGCAGGATCATTGAGTGGTGGTGAGCAGCAGATGCTTGCTATCGGCCGGACTCTGATGTCAAAGCCAAAGTTAATTCTTTTTGATGAGGCCACCACGGGACTTAGTCCAGTGGTGGTGATGGGTATGATGGACGTGATTAAACACCTCAACAAGGAGGGAATAACTATTCTTTTGGTTGAACAAAATGTGTACTTTGCATTTGAGATCGGCCATAGGGGATACATCATGGAAAATGGTCGAATTGTTTTACAAGGAGAGGTTTCAGTACTGAAGGACAACAAAGAGGTAAAGGAGGCTTACTTGGGTGGTTAAACAATAAATGGGAGCGAGTCTCTTCTTATAGAGCTGCATCATAAAATTTACTGGTGATTCCGTATTAAAGTGTGTAACTCTGTAGATAGAAATTTTGATGTTTTTTTACAAAGTGAAGGGAGGTGAGGAAAAGAAGCATTTTTAGAAATTTTTAATGGTAACAATTAACCAATCATAAGGAGGTGCTAAAATGAATAAGCGTAGTATGTTTTTGTTTGTGACTATTTTAGTGGCTATTATATTCTTTATGGCACATGGCGTCTGGGCACAGCTTCCTGCAAAGGTCAAAATCGGTGTCTGTCAGCCTTTAACAGGCTTCATAGCCCTCAATGGGCAAGAAGTGAAGGCAGGGGCTGATTTGGCTGCGGAATTAGTGAATAAAAAAGGAGGTATCAAGGGTAAGACCAAGATCGAACTTGTTTACGGGGACGATCGTTGCAGCCCGACCGATGCTGTCAATGCCACCCAGAGGCTGATTGCTCAGGCGATCGATATCTATATTGGAAACTATTGTAGTTCTGCAGCCCTGGCCACCATGCCGATTCTTGCGGATGAGGGGATCCCGCAGATGATCCTGGCCTATGCTCCTGCCATTACTGCCGAGGCGCGCACGCCGAACTCGGTGAGGATAGGCCCAAAAGCACCCCTGGAAATGGCACCTTTAGCTAAGTATGCAATCAAGGTTAAAGGGGACAAGAAATTTGCCGCAATTGCGCTGAATAACGACTATGGAAGGTCGTTGGCCAAGGAATTTGCAAAGACCGTCAAAAAACTGGGAGGGACGGTCATTGACTTCCAGTATTTTCCTTTTGGGGCCGATTTCGCTACCTACCTCACCAAGGTCAAGAATATGAACGTGGATGGCGTCTTGATCGTTGCCATGGGCAATGATACCATCAGTTTTACCAAGAGCTACTTCGAACTGGGATTGGACATAAATATCTATGGTAATTGCAATTTTAATGACACTCAGTATTTGTTGAAGCAGAAGCCCAAGCCCAAGAAACTTTTTTATGCATGGTTGTTCAATGATGGATCGCAAAGGAGTAAGGAAGTAGCGGAACCTGATCCCTGGATCAAAGATTTCATCAATCGGTTCAAAGCCAAATATGGCAAGATGCCAACACGCAATAATGCTTGGGGGTACGCTTGCGTAAGAATCTTTGAGCAGGCTATCGCAGACATTGGGACGATAGATAAGAAGAAAATTGCCGATTATCTGCATTCCGGCGCAAAGTTCAAGTCTCCCTTCGGATATTTTGGATTTGAATGGTGTGGGCAATCGAACAACAAGTGTGGAATCGGGAAATACGAAGGAGGTAAGAAAATTTTCTTAACGGACAAGAATTGGGCTGACGATGTAATCGGTGATCTCTGCCCCCAGAAAAAATAGAGATTGCCTCATCGTTAGTGGAAAAGAGAGGTTTAATTTATCCTACTTGAGAGTGGTCTTGCAGCAAATGCCTTGGTTGTTTAGTGTACGACCAATAACAACTAGACCGGATGGGAGAGGGAGGTCGAAGATATCCTCCCATCCGGTCTTTCTATTTGTTGAGGAGTTTTTCGAAAACTTATCATTTAAAATTTATAAGGATAATTATAATGAGGTTGCAAGGGAAAAAGGTGATTGTCACGGGTGCAAATGGAGGTGTGGGACAGGCAATTTCCAAGCTATTCAGCGAGGAGGGAGCAGATGTAGCCATAGTCAGCAGGGTGGACACGGCCTGGGAAGTGGCCCTGGCTACTCTGTTCTTAGCTTCAGACGAATCGAGTTTTATTTCTGGTGCCGTATTGGATATCAGTGGAGGTCTTTGATATGACCCTCACGTTGGGTCCGATGGGCTTTGAGCGTGTCGCAACAAGCATTGGTAATTGTGAGATCTGGATTTTTCTCATATTCCGCATCTATAACGTGGGCGAAGGCGATGTAATCACTCGAAGCCCCAAGCCTAAATACTAAACGGAACGAGACTGACTGATATAGAAGGCAACACAATATATCTGCAAAGACCAAAACAATCAAAGAGGTTCTTTCTGGCCTACACTCAAAAAAATTATCTATGAAGTCTTGCTAAACAGACAGGATCTCTCTGCATAAATCCTCTTTTTCGGTGATTGCAGCCATTGCCAGGACGATAGCAGACGCATCTTTGAGATATAGTTTTATCAAAGTGGGTATATATGACCCTGTTTATTAAAGAATCTGACGATTACAAAGGAGGGAAAAGGTGATTCAGGATAGTGAATACATCATTAAGGGAGAAGACGTTTGGATTCCTACAGTATGTAATGGATGTTTTAACTGCTGCGGGATAAAGGTGCACAGAGTGAATGGTAAAATTGTGAATGCAGCTGGTGACCTCAAGTCACCTAATTCAAAGGGATACATCTGTGCAAAGGGGAAGGCCAGAATATTAGATGTGCATCATCCTGAACGAGTGCTTAACCCCATGATACGCACTAATCCAAAGAAGGGTATAGGTGTCGACCCGAAATGGAAGGAGATTTCATGGGATGAGGCGATGGATATCATTGTAGAACGCATGGAAGAAGTTCGGAAGGAAGACCCGCGCAAGCTTATTATCTCTCATTTCGATATACCCGGGTACCGTATCAGTAATGCCTTTGGAACTGCCTTTGGGACCCCTAATTTCTATTGGAATAGGGCTGATTATTGTGGTTCGGCTGCCCACATGGCTTGGCTTACCATCAATGGTTCGTTCAACGCAGAGATAGATTTTGAGTTATGCAAATACGTGGTTCTATGGGGAACACAACTGGGGCATTTAGCTGAGACAATTCCATTACACGCAGCCCATGAATTAGCGGAGGCAAGACGTAAAGGTGCTAAACTTGTGGTCATAGATCCTTTTTGTTCCAATGCTGCTTCGAAAGCAGATGAATGGATACCTATAAAACCAGGTACAGACGGTGCCATGGCTCTTGCTATGCTTAATGTAATGCTCAATGAACTGAAAATATATGATGTCGAGTTTTTGAAGAAGCATACGAATGCTTCGTACCTAATAAAGGCAAACGGTCACTATCTAAGAGACAAGGGGACTGGTAAACCTCTTGTGTGGGATCTAAATGACAGAAGTGAAAAGGTGTACGACGCCATTGATTTGATAGACCCTGCAATTGATGGGATTTACTCTATAAGTGGCAGTAACTGCAAGACGGCATTTCAATCTTTAAGGGAACATCTTGAGAAGTTCGATGTTGCTGAGATGTCGAAGATTACTACAGTATCAGCAAGTACTATAAGGCGAATCACCAAAGAATTTTGCGAAGCAGCAAAAATTGGCAGCACGATAGAAGTAATGGGTCAAAGACTGCCATACAGACCTGTAGGCGTAGATTTCAAGAAAGGTGCTTCGGCGCACAAAGGAGGTTTTCATACTGTCCGTGCCATGCATCTCCTCAACGTCCTTGTTGGGGCTATTGATGTGCCTGGTTCTCAGAGGGGGGTCAGTCCGATAGGGCCCTTTTGGACGGCAGTAAAGGGGCCTGATGGACACATCATTGCAGATGATTACTTAACGAAATATAGTAAGCCCTACCCAGCATCTGAGGCAAAAATCCCCGAGACGCTAGATCTACGCGAGCTATTTCCTGTTGGCCTTTTTACAAGAGGTCTATACCCTTGGGGAATAGATGAGCCTGAGAGGTTTGGTATTCCGTACAGGCCGGAGGTTTTGATTAATGGTAGGACCAATCTGATGATGAGCAGCCATAATGCTGAGGCGATGGCAGAAACTCTGTGTAAGATCCCATTCATGGTGGCCATTGATATGTTCGTCAATGAAACAGGGGAATTTGCTGACATTTTCTTGCCAGATGCCAGTGATCTTGAGAGGTGGGAGCTATTTCCTGCAAATGATCCTTACGCCTTTATAACACCTGGCCCTGGATATTGGTATTGGCTGATGAGGCAACCAGTAACTGAACCCCCGGGGGAAGCTAGGCCGTGGACGGAAATATATCTTGAAATTGCCGAGAGGCTTGGATTTCTTGATGAGCTGTACCAGATTGGTAATTCCTCGTTAACATGGCTATTGGATGAGAAATATAAGCTGGAGAAGGGAAGAAGATATACCATCAGGGAGATAGCTGAAAGAGAAGCTAAGAGTATTATTGGGGACGATTTCAACTGGGATCAACTTAGGGAATCGGCGTGTTTAATCACACGCGAAAAAACCGTTGAGGAGGCTTATCCTGGAAATTTTCTTGATTCCAATATTATGATTTACATGGAATATTTAATCAAGACAGGTGAGGACGTTAAATGTGTAACGGATCAATTGGGATTAGATTGGGATTTTAGACCATATACACCGCTTCCTCAGTTTATACCATGCTCTTCGAATGAGGAAGACAATGAATACGATATGATATCGGTAAATTTCAAGGTGCCTTTCCAAACTTTTTCCTCGAGTTGTGAAAATCTTTGGATTGACGAGATCTCCAGGGCCAATCCTTACACATATAACATTATGGTTAACAGTTCAGTTGCGGAAAAGAAAGGTCTAAAGAGCGGTGATTTGGTGGGTGTTGAATCGAAATATGGAAAAGCTTCGGGCAGGCTGAGGGTGACCGAGCTTATTCACCCTGAGTGTGTAGGAATAGCAGGGACATTCGGTCACTGGGCAAAAAAATTACCCATAGCTCGTGGGAAAGGTGCTTTCTACAATGATCTTTTGCCGTCTCCAAGTTTGGAGAGGATTGATACAATTAGTGGTCAGGTAGACATGTGTGTTAGGGTGAAAATCTACAAGATAATGGAGTAAGGAGCAATGGATAGATATGGTATGGTGATTGACCTAAGAAAATGCATAGGTTGTAATTCTTGTGTGGTGGCCTGCAAAATTGAGCACAACGTTCCAAACGAAATTTCTCTCACCTCCATCCTAGAGAAGGAGGTGGGTAAATTTCCCAACTCAAATAGAGTCTTCGTGCCAGTTATGTGCAATCATTGTGAAAAGCCGCCGTGCATGGAAGTGTGTCCGACTAAGGCTACGTATATAAGAGAGGATGGAATTGTTGCTATCGATTGGGAAAAATGTATTGGATGTGAGGCTTGCATCGAACATTGTCCCTATGACGCTCGGTTTCTTGTCAATGATAACCGAATATTATTTCCTGATGGAGAAACAGATTTCGAAAACCCTGTCTTTAAAAAGGCCCCGTCAAATGTGACGATTAAGTGTGATTTTTGCTTTCATAGAGTGGAAAAGGGGTTGCCACCAGCTTGCGTAGAATGTTGTCAGACTGATGCTCGAATTTTTGGGGATTTGTCGAACAAAGAGGATCCTATTTGGAATTTGATTAACAAGTATAAGGGATGGCAAATGTTACCGGACAGGAGAACAGAGCCCTGTGTTTACTACATAGGATAGTTATTATGTTAAGTGAAAAGTATTCAAAGTTGAAAACCTTACAAGAAGCTAAGAAGATATTTTTAAGTAAACTAGATTTCTCATTACTCTCAAAAGAAGAAAAAATCTCGGTTGATGAGTGCGCATATAGGGTTACTTCAAGGCCTGTATTTTCTGAGATTTCTTCACCTAATTTTGCTGCTTCTGCAATGGATGGGTTTGCTGTGGATTCACATATTCTGAGCCTGCTAGGTAATGGGAATCGAAAAAAGTTAAAAATTAATTTAGATGCATTTCCTGTAAACACGGGAGATGCGTTACCAGAGAATACAAATACCATCTTACCGATAGAAAAAGTTAAACAAATATGTGAAAAATCAATAACTGTTGATGAAGCTCAGGGGCCTTGGAAGCATGTAAGGATGATTGGCGAGGATGTATCAAGGGGAGAACTTATTATCCCCTTGAATCATTTAGTAAGTCCTTTTGATGTCGGGCTTCTTCTATCTTCGGGTGTCAAAGAGCTGTGGGTTAGAAAAAGACCGCGGGTCTTAATAGTTCCAACTGGCTCGGAGCTTTTCAGTTTATGTGAAAAGGATTTGAGACAGCTTGAAAAGGGAGAAATAATAGAGTTTAATTCACATATTGTGTACCAGTTACTTAAGGATGCCGGAGCGCTACCTGAAAGGCATAGTATTATACCGGATAAAGGCACACTGGCAAAAATACTATTAGAGAGGATACGTGACGTTGCAATTATAATTATTATTGCAGGAGCCAGCGTAGGGTCGAAAGATCATACAGCTGAAGTCATTCGCAATGTTGGTGAGTTGGTTATTCATGGGATAAAGATGAGACCTGGCAAACCTACTGTGCTGGGCATAGTTGAAGGCAAGCCTGTAATAGGGTTGCCAGGTTATGCAGTATCAGCGATTATTTCGTTGAGAGAGTTTGTTGTCCCAATCGTTGAAAGAATTCTGAGCATCACACCAACAAGGTCTTTGAAGGTTAAAGCGACACAGGCAATTAAGTTTAATACGGGTTTTGATGAGTTTATAAGAGTTAAAATTGTAGAAAATGGGAATGCGTTCCTATCATTTCCTCTGAGAATGGGAATCAGTATTATATCGCCTCTTTCGAAGGCGGATGGGATTATCAGACTTCCTTTCAATTCTCAAAGTGTGGATGAAGGAGAATTAGTTGATTGCGAACTATTGAAGAGCGTGGACACGATAAAGAAAAACATAGTGGTTGTGGGTGAGGAAGATCCGATATTCGGAGTATTGGATGAGATGCTCAGAGAAACAAATTGTGCAGGCGAGTTCGGTAATCTGTTCTTTTTGAATCATGGAAGCTTAGGTGGAGTTAAAGCTTTAAAAAAGGCATTTTTAAAATTAGCTGTTGTGAGTTTTTCTGATGACACTGAAGAAAAGTTTCAGGTTATGAGTCTACTGAAAATGAACAAGCAGTCCTGTTTTAGATTGATCAGAATCGCTCAAAGAGATTTGGGATTGATGCTTGATAAACGCAATACCAATAATATCGGTAGTTTAGCTGATATTGCGCGCTTTGATGTAAACTTTGTTAACAGACAGTGCGGTTCTTCCCCAAGGAATTATCTGGACAAAGAGATAAAAAGAAGGGGAATTACCAAAGAACAAATAAGCGGATACGACGTAGAGCTTTATTCAAATCTATCCGTTGGATTGCAAATTAAAGAAGGTTTTGCAAATGTTGGCCTGGGAATATACCCGGTCGCTAAAGCCTATGACCTTGCCTTTATTGGCCTAGTAAAAGAAAGTTATGATTTGTTAACAACTGAGGGATTCATGAAAGAAAGGATGTTTTCGCTACTCATGGACATACTATGCTCGCGGAAATTTACTAAAAGACTCGAAAGCATGGGGTATTATGTCGAGGAGACGGGCAAAATCATTTTTTGATAACAAATGAGAATAGGGGGGCAAAGCTATGTTCTTCGATATCGCGCTATATATAGCCCTAATTATTTTTGGCCTCGGAATGGTCTACAGATTATTCACATGGTTCCTTCAAAATGTTGGAATGGTTGAGGGAGATATTCGGCCGGCAAAAAGAGTTTATGGTGCTATGAAAGGGATACTTGGGACTGTGTTCAGCAGAAAGATCTTGTCATTTCTAAAGGTCTTTGTCCTTGATGTCCTGTTGCAATTAAAAATTTTGAGGGACAGGAAGGACCGCATTCTTTGGGTCTCACATATATTTATTTTTGTTGGTTTTATATTGCTTTTGCTTATGCACGCATTGGGCGGTATTATCACTTCTTCTCTTTTCTCTGATTATCAATCAACGCTGAATCCATTCATGTTTCTAAGGAACCTTTTTGGTGCACTGGTGATATCAGGGTTGGTCTTAGCAATTATTCGCCGCAGAATCCTCCTAAAGAAAGGCCGGCTAAGAACAATAAGTGCCATGAATTATTATGCTATTGTTATTTTGGCCATTATTATTGTTTCCGGGTTTCTGCTTGAAGGGGTAAAGATAAGCTCATATTCCGCCTACCAACGGATGGTGGAAGACTATACTTCAGCGACAGAGGACAGTGAAGCTCACGCTTTGGAGGCTTTTTGGGTAGAAAACTTTGGAGTCGTGTCTCCCAAAACACAAATGCCTTTTTCAGCTGAAATGCTGGCGCAGGGAAAGGAGCTGCACGAAATGAGCTGCGCAGACTGTCATTCCCGGCCAAAATGGGCATTTATTAGTTATTCGGTGAGTAGGGCCACAAAGTCAATTGCCCTGGGAATTGACAAGGCGAGGGTACAGACGGTGCTTTGGTATGTTCACTTCTTGTCCTGCTTTTTCGGCATGGCCTATTTTGCTTTCAGTAAGATGTTTCATGCATTTGCTACACCCCTCAGCCTTTTGGTTACTGCAGCAGAAGAGAAATCGAAAGAAGCTCCTGAAAATGTTTCCACAAGGCAGATGATAGAGTTGGCTGTGTGTAGCTACTGTAGCACCTGCCGTCTGGAATGCCCTGTTCGGCAAAAAAGATGGGAGAGAATAGAAATGACACCTGAATTCGGTTTGGTTTTGGAGTACGTTGGTCAAAAGAATTGGAAAGACCTAGGGAGTCGTTACGTTGCGGGCTAGGCTTCGGGCAATAGTTGCTCTTTCCTTTGAGGTCTCAGCGAAATACAGAGTGTTTTTAGGTATAAGTCTAGTTTCTACGTATTTTAAGATTGTTATCTAACTTATACAAAATTTCATGAATAATCTGGGCTAAGAAAGTAGACGGTTTTCGGGCCTCATCCACTGGATCGGCAAGGTTAGCGGTTTAGGCTAGTAGTTGAGTAGGTGTTGGAATGAAGATTGACGCAATGAATTTGGAATGGTGGGGAGCCCACGAATTATTAGTTGGTGCCGTCGTACCAAGACCTATTGCCTTTATCTCCACTAAATGCCTATTTTTTGAGCCAACTTTGTTTTGATGGTTTTATAACTATTTGTAATCATTAGAGAAATAAGTATTGAACAGGCTTTAATAAAGAAAGGGGGAGTCAAGCATGCCTAGAAAAACAGCGGAAATCAGAAATTTAATTATAGAATGGTTAGGTCATAGCAGTATTGGAATTTACGGGAAAAAGATAATTTATATTGACCCCTTTTCGCCGGTTTTGAAAGGCGATGATAAAAAAGCCAATTTGATTATCAGTACCCATGAGCATGCCGATCATTTCGATACTAACGCCATTAATAAACTTTCAAAAGACACTACCTGTGTCATCATTAAATCAGGATGTGGCAAAAATGACTTATCATCAAAAGTCATCGTAGAAATGCAGATAAA
>Ga0114923_10001419_pt1 | contig 16619 bp, 8 predicted proteins | sample SumtaG_FD_89578 | JGI IMG/M metagenome (GOLD analysis project Ga0114923, IMG submission 89578) | Deep subsurface microbial communities from Indian Ocean to uncover new lineages of life (NeLLi) - Sumatra_00157 metaG | ecosystem: Environmental > Aquatic > Marine > Oceanic > Sediment | place: near...
ATCTAAAAAAGATACTCTTAAAATTTTGGAAAGTGTGGCTAAGAAACTCACTAAACATCATCAAGTTACCTTAGATAAGCCAGTTCTCCAAATCGCTATCGATTTATCCACTAGATATATTCAAGACAGATTCTTACCAGACAAAGCCATTGATCTTTTAGATGAAGCTACTTCTGGCGCTAAAATTGCTGGCAAAAAAAAGGTCACTGTCGAAGATATTAAAAAAGTCCTTTCTCAAAGAACAGGCATTCCTATTACTTCTCTTACTCAAAAAGAATCTCTTGAACTTCTTGATTTAGATAAAAAACTTAAACAACAAATTATTGGACAAGATCATGCTGTCAAAGCTGTGGCTGATGTTATCAAGCGCTCCCGCGCCGGCCTTAAAGACCCCAAAAGACCTATCGGCTCTTTTCTTCTCCTTGGCACCACTGGCGTTGGTAAAACCGAATTAGCCAAAGCTCTAGCCCGCACTGTTTATCAATCAGAAAAAGCCATGATCAGACTAGACATGTCTGAATTCACTGAAGCTCACACTGCTGACAAACTTATCGGTGCCCCTCCTGGCTATGTTGGCTATGAAGAAGGCGGTCAGCTTACTAATCCTGTCCGCCACCATCCTTATTCTCTTATTCTTCTCGACGAGCTGGAAAAAGCCCATCCTAAAGTCTTTGACATTTTTCTTCAAGTTCTAGAAGACGGCAGATTAACTGATTCCAAAGGTCATACTGCTGACTTTAAAAATACTATTATTATCATGACTTCCAATATTAATGTTTCTCAATTTTTAAATCAGCCTAAAAAAGCCACCCGCCCTCAATTAATGAAAGCTCTCACTCATCAATTCCGTCCAGAATTTTTAAACCGCATCGACGACATTATTTTAATGAACAAATTGTCTGTGCAAAATATTAAAAAAATTGCTGTCCTTCAGCTACAAAAAGTTGTTGATCGCTTAAAAATCAAAAACATCACTCTCACCATTCCTGAAGAAACTTTAGAAAAATTAGCTCAAAAAGGCAATGTTCAGGAATTTGGCGCCCGTCCTCTCAGAAGACTTATTCAAAACCATATTGAAGAACCTATTGCTGAACTTATTATTGCCAATAAAATTAAATCCGGAGACACTATCAACTGGACTCCTGATAAAATCAAATAATTATGCCTCAATATCAAATCTTAACCTGTCCTAATTGTAACGGCAAAGGTTGCCCTACCTGTCAAAATACTGGCAAAGTCAGAGTTGCCCAAGAACAAGTAAACAAACTAAAACAATTAATGAAACAGTTACCTCAAAATTCCCCCCAGCCTCAACCATCTCAATTTCCCCAAACCCAATCATCTTTATCTCAATTTAATCCTACTAAAGCTAAAATTAATACCAGCTTAGCTGGCATTATTGCTTTCTCTCTTTTAAGCATTCTTGCCGGCGGTGCTACTGCCAGCTGGTACTTTTTAAAAACCTTAAAACCCTTTTTTGCCGGCCTTATCATCCTCCTCTCTCTTATAGGTACTCGCATTGCTTGGACCAAACCATTCTTTCAACTTCAACAACCTAATGATTTTCTTAAAGCCATTAAAAAAACCTAATAATGTTTATTCCCCTCCTGTTATTTACATCCTCTGCTATTCTTCTCTATTTATCCTCCCATTCTCTTATTAAAAATATCACTCTTTCTTTTTATCGCTTAACTAAATCTCATCACACCAGTATCAATCTTCTCTTTTTCCTTCTTTTACCCGGTATTTTTCTCCATGAATTCAGCCACATCATCATTGCTGAACTTCTAAGAGTTCCTACTGGAGAACTTAAATTAAAACCTCAGCTTAAAGACAATCAAATTAAACTTGGCTCTGCTCAAATTGCCTCCACTGACCCTCTTCGTCTCACTCTTATTGGCACTGCTCCGTTTATTATTGGCACTTTTACTCTCTGGGCTTTATTAAAACTTGGCTTAAATATTAATTTATCTCAATTAACTATATTTAATTTCTTTCCTCAAATCATCTACACAATAAATCAAACTCCCATTCTTATCATTATCCTTCTTTTTTATCTTCTCTTTGCTATCTCTAACACTATGTTTTCTTCATCCTCAGATCTTCAATCTGCAGCCTTCCCTGTTATTCTTATCCTCATCCTTCTTGGCCTTGCCAAACTAACCAATTTTAACCTCCCTCAAACACTAACATTATCTATCTCTAGTTTACTTCTGCTCTTAACCACCATCTTCATCCTCACCCTTATTCTCAATCTTATTCTCCTTTTTCCCCTGAAACTCATCAAACCCAAACATTAATCTCCCCTTCCTTCCGCATTTCTGTTAACATAAATTAATATGCCCCCGCCCAATGAAAAACCAAAAAGTTTATCAGATCTTAAAAAAATTAAAGACCCCCCGTCTAACAATCAACTTCTTGATCTTTTTAAAAGACTTCCCTCTTCTACCATTAGACAGCTTAATTATCCTCAAAACCAAACTGAAAGAGTTAGACTAGCCAAACTTATTTCTCTACGCCTAAACGATAATGACATTAAAAAAGCTCTTTATACCATCAAAGATCAACTGCCAAATTTTCGCCTCAAATCACTCACCCTTAGCCGTAAAACCCAACCAGACCTTCCTTTTCAAAGACAGGTTGAACCAGAAGAAAAACCTACTATTCCAGAATTCACCCCTGAAATTGAACCAGATAAAGAAAAAGGCAATGATATTAATGAAGAAAACAAACAACCATTAGAAAATTGGCTAAATAACTTTAAATCATATTTAGAGATAAAAAAAAGACAAGCATATCTGGGTTCAAAAAATTTCAGTGAAGACATGTGGCATATGCTTGAAGTTTATAGAAAAAGATTATTTCCTCATCTCCTCAGTCAAAATGCTCAAAATCTTCTCGCCAATGCTCTGGGCCCTTTTGGAAACATGATGAGTTTAATAGCTAATGAAAAATTAAGCTTTGAAGTTGCTTGGAGTAAAAATTTAATTAATCCAAATTCCATCTATTACTATTCACAAACTCTTCCGTCACAACAAGCTTTTAAAATAATTAAATATGGAGCTAAAGGAGCTTTTGCTATTCTTGCTAAAGGAGGAGCTCCTTTAATTTCTAAAGTTCACTTTAATCAAGATATTTTTGATCCCTTTAACCCTCTTAATAAAGACGGTTTTATCACAAAAACTATAACTAAACATGTTTTTGCTCCAGCTCTTTATCTTAATCAAGCCAATAATGCCGCAGCTGATTTTTTAGATAAGATTTCTGACGCCCCCGCTTCATTTGAAAAACATATTGAAAAACAAAATAAAGAACTTAATAATGTTTTAAAAAACTATCAAAAGGCAAAAAAAAGCAAAAATAAAGTAAATATTAAAAAAACAAGAAAAGAAATTAAAAAATTACTTCATAAACATGATGGTTCTGGTTTTTTCAAAGGCATCTTTAAAAAAAGATTATCAAGAGCATCATCTCGCTTCCGCAGAGCTACTGAAGATCCAAGTATGTTGCTTTCACTGCTTGTCGGCACTATTTGGGATATGGCTGTTGGAGCCATTATTGATATCGTTGCTTTTAGTTTAAAGCGCGTTATTGGCCTTCTTCCTGGGGCTAATTATATTCGAGCCACAATCAACAAATTCATTACTTCTAGTCGTTGGCTCAACACTGCCAGAATTGGCGGAACAACAATTCATCAATTTGTTAAAGGAGTTTTTAGCCCCACTACTGTTTCAGGCACTTATTTAGGAGCAATTTTAGGAAAACCACTTGCTCAATTAATTGGCGGAATTTCTGGTAATGCTGCCTTAGGTCAAGCCTTAATTCTTCCTGCTCAAATCACACTTGGAGCCATAACAGGTATCAGTGGAGCCATATATCAAACTGCTCTTAATCTTGCCAATCTTCACCCCACACGCAACCCCTTTACTTGGACTCAAGAAATACAACATTTAGAATCAATTATTAAAAGTCCTCATCTTTCCCCTGAATGGAAAATTCCAGCTCAAATAAAACTTGATCAAATGTCTGTAAAAGGACTCCGTCCTGGCCCTATCACAAGACTTTCATCTTTTCTTCATAAAAGATGGTGGGCTCGCCTTCCTTTAAATGGCCTTGCTATTGGCCACCTATTATCTCCGTTTCTTCAACAATATTATGGCTGGTCTACTATCACATCTATGGCAGTTTTTGCAGGAACAGAATATCTTTGGCTCATAAGAAAAGGCCTATCTAGAGTTTTATTTCAAAATCTAAAATGGACAATAGGTTGGGGACCCAACGCCACAGAAATAACTAGTTTTCGTGGTCTTTACCAAAAATTCTACAACTGGATATCCCCTAAAGTCTTTGATTTTTACTGGCAAAACATTGCTCACTATTTTGACCCAGCAACTAAACAATTTATTAAAAGAGGCTGGTATAAAATAGCCAAAAACATCGGCAATTTTATCCAAAATGCTCTTCCTCAAATAAAACCATATCTAAAAACATTTTTTAATCCCGGATTTCTTGCTGGATTTACCTTAATAGGCCCACTTATTGCTGCAGGAATGAATCCTTTCTTAGCTATAGTTCTTGGCCCTGTTGCCGGTAGCTCTGCCTTTCTCTTAGTCAGTAAATTAGCCACTAGTATAAATCCCTCTATTGGAATGGTTCAATTTAATGCTATCTCTTGGGCTACTACAACTATTGGAATAACACTTCAATTATTAGGAGGATTTCTTGGCTGGACATTTACATCAGCTTGGTGGTGGATGCCTTTATGGAGCTTTGGCATTCCTTTTGCATTAACCATAGCTATTATCCCCGGACTTACAGCCCTTGGAACCTGGCTTGCAGGTTCTATGACTGCCTGGATTAGCGGATTTGGAACATCTATACTAGTAGGAATTAACGCCATTGGTGTTATTAGCTCACTTCCAATAGTCGCTGCAATCGGAGGAATTGCTCTTATTTCTGGAATTGCCATTTTTGCAGGTTTTGTCATTCTTTCTGCTTTTTGGGTGCCATTTTCAGACCTCAGCAGTCAATCTCAATGTCTCGGTATACAAAACACCGTCAGCCAAACATTTGTTAATCCTGGAGATACTGTTGAATTTTGCACCGACATCAACATCACCAGTGATCCATTTCTCACAAATGAAAAATGGTTTGAAATAAACACTGGAATCGTAAATCATCCAAATATACAAACATGGGACAATTTTAAAGTAACAACTGTCAAACGAACTCTTCCCTCTTCTTTCAACCCGTTTCCAAATATAGAAAAAGTAAAAGAATTAACGCCCGCCTCAGCTCAATCAGAAATTGACCAAAACACATATTTTATAAAATATGATTTTCCTCTAACCGGAGGCAACACTTCTGTTACCAAGCTTTTTATTGGTATATTAGGCAAAGAACATATTATTGAAAACTCTCTTCATAACCAAGTAACTTTTTTTGAACTAGCTTCATCTATTTTTTCTACTAAACAATATGTTTTTACTCTTATTGGATATCTTGAAAAGATTAAACAACACGTACAATTCAAGCTAAATATTAATGATGAACTCTCCACTCAAATAGAAATTTTTAATGAACAAATTAAAGTTCTAGAAGAAATACAAGAACACATCTCTCCTGATGATTCAAATCTTACTGCAGCTCTTGAGCTTACTATAAATAATTATGAATCTAATCCCTTCTCAACAACAATAGAAGAAATAGAAATTTCTACTGCTTGTGATCCTAACTACTATCCTCCACCAGAAAACTATGGAGGTTATGATTCCAACGACTGTAAAAATCATCAACAAAATCTTATCAGTATCTATGAATCTTATCCAAATGTTTTTAGAACGATTAAACAAGATCTTGAAAAAATGTCTGAATCAAACACTGTTTTTAATTCAAAAAAAGAGTCTTTTCTTTCAAATATCGAAAATCTTATAAAAACACTTCAGGAAAGCGAAAAATCAACTGAAGAACTTAAAAATAACATCGACTCTGTTTCAATTGAAGATACTATAAATATAATCCCAGAAAATATACCTGATGAAACTTCAAATTTTTCACAAGAGTTCAAAGATTTCCTTACAAATACATTTTCTATTTTAAATAAAAAGTTTTATTTCCTTCCCGAAAGAACAAAAATTCATGCTTGCTGGAAAGCTACATATGTAGGACAAGAAGGAAAACCCATTAATGTAAATATCTCCGCTGCCCCCAACACCACCATTCTTGGCAATTTTATTACAATAGACTATTGTGCTGCTGGCTCTAGTATTAATTTTAATCTAGGTACAATTAAATGGCCCTACGACCACACTCCTGAATTTTCCACAAAAGTAGGCTGCTATAGTCAAAATTTTTTCTATGAAGATTGTTCACCACCAACAGTAAGATATATTCACCGAGGTATTGATTTAAACGGTACACAAAATTATAAAATTTATCCTACTTCCCCAGGAACAGTTTATAAAGTTGACAATATTAGTTCTGATTCTGTTTTTGGCACACACGTTATTATTTATCATGGCCAAGATTCAAATGGCGATCAATGGTATTCTATATATGCTCACCTTGCAGTTGGAAGCATCCTTGTTAATGAAGAAGATGAAATTTCCACTAGTGATCAAATTGGCACACAAAATGCTACTGGAGCTGTTTATAGCAATACTGGCGGCACTGGCTCTCATCTTCATTTTGGCTTAGCCAAAGGCGGAAATACTACTGACTTTAAAAACCAAACCCATACTACTATAAATGTTTGTGAAAAACTTCCCAATTGCCCTCAAATGGCTGAAGAAAAATGTACCGAGCTAACAGAATGTACAGATAATACCAGCTTTTAGTTATAATTAAATTATGAAAAAAATTATAAATTTTCTTAAAAGAAAACCAATTGTCATTCTTCTTTTAATCACTATTCTAATCATTGCCCTTCTTGTTTATTCTCCAAAATCACTTATTAAAACCCCACCTTTTCAAACAAATCAAAACCTCCCTTTTGGCTCTCTTCCCCAACCTTCAATCAATCCTTTTTCTAACACCCCTTCTCCACTATCAGCTGTTTCTCAGTTTAAAGAATCATTTTTACCTCAATCTATTTCTGTTTACAAACTGCCCAGTTATTCTTCTCAGGAAACAATTAATTTCTTTACTCCAATAGCTAAAGAAATTGGCTTCACTCAAACTCCGGAAAATAAAATTATTGATAATAAACCCTATCTTCTATGGAAATCAGATAATGGACATTTTTTAGCTGATCAGCAAACCGGATATTTTAATTTTAAAACCAACCTTAGTCAAAATTCTAATAATCCTCCTATAACCAAAAAAGACTCTCTGTATATTGCTCAAAAATGGCTGGAAAGACACCGTCTTGTTTCATCAAACACACCATCACAAATCATTCCTTTAGTCATTTATGGCCAAACTCTTGAGCCAGCTCCGGAAACCAACCAACCCGATGCCTTTAAAATTGACTTTTCACCAACAATAAATAAATTTCCTTTATTTAATACAGTTAACAACGAATCAACTATTATCATTACTATTGATACCCAAGGAAAAATCATCAGCGGCTTTTATAACCCCCCAGCCATCCTCATTTCCTCAATTCTTCAAAACAAAGAATTAATCACCGCTGACTATCCTATTAAAACCTATCAGCAAATCACTGAAGATATAAAAAATGGATTGCTTACAATCACTTCTATAAAACAATCAGACGGTCAATATCTCCTCAGCACTATTCCTCTCTCAAACATTTCCTATAATAAAACTGAACTAGGCTATTCAACTAATCCCCAATCAAACTATCTTATTCCTATCTTCAAGCTCACCGGCACTGCCAAAACTCAAGCCAACCAACAAGTTATCATTGAAGCTTATATGCCCGCTACTAACAATTAATTAACATTGCTAACCACCTATAAATTTGTTAATCTAAACTAAATATGTCCTCTCTGCTCAAAAAACTATTTCTCACTATTTCCATCCTGGCAATCCTCTTTTCCTTATCAATATCTCCTATCTCAGCTTCTGCCGGAACCTTTTCTCAAAGCCTGCTAGAACCAGGCCAATCTTTAGAAAAATTCATTGCCGGAGAAGATCTTATTAACCCCAATGGAGCATCTGGTTTAATATCTAATGTTGCTTACTCTCTTTTAGTGCTTACAGTTGGAGATAAAGATAAAAATGGAAACACAATTGTTTTTGGGGCAGTTAATTCCACTGCTAATCTTATTGGCCAGCTTTATAAAAATAAACCAACATCGTCAACAGAATATATTGCTTATGTTAAACAAAAAATAAATCCAGTTACTCCAGCTTATGCTCAATCTGCTGGTTGGAAATTTTTTTCTCCCATGATTGAAGTATGGCAAGTAACCAGAAATGTTGCTTATGTTTTCTTTATTGTTATATTTGTTGTTGTTGGATTTATGGTCATGTTTAGATCAAAATTAAATCCTCAAACAATAATTAACTTGCAACTGGCTTTGCCAAAAATAATCATTTCTCTTATCCTAGTAACTTTTAGTTATGCTATCTCTGGACTAATAATTGATTTTGTCTATTTAGCAAATGCGCTAATATACAGCATTTATAGTAGCGGACAATCTATTGTTAGCACTCTTGCTGAAAACCTTAGCATTTTAAATACTCTTATCGGCGAAGAGTGGGGAGGAGTTAGTGTTTTTAGCAGTATTGGAGATATGGTTAGCCCAGGCGGAATCGGAAAACTTTTTAAAGACCTCATTGATCAAGGGACAGGAGGCATTGTAAGTTTTCTTTTTCCACTAATTATCGCTTTTACTTTATTTGGAATAAGTCTAAAAATATTTTTCATGCTATTAACAAAATATGTCACCTTATTGCTTCAAGGTATTTTTTCTCCATTTGTTTTCCTTTTAGCAGCAGTCCCTAACGGAAAAGATTCCATTGCTGGTTTTTTCCGAAGCATGATAGCTGCCGCCTTAACCTTTCCAGCCGTATATTTTTTATTTGAACTTTCATCATATATTATTCTCGATGCTGAAGCAGGAGCTACCCTAGACTTTAAACAACTACCTCCTTTAAATACTGGAGGCGCTTCTTTAATTGGGTTATATGGTCTTAATAAATTTATTGCCCTTGGTATCCTTATGGTAATTCCAAGTATCCCTCAAGCAATTGATAAAGCTTTAAATGTATCTCCAGCAGCAACACCAGACTTTAGTCAAGTTGGAGGAGCTCTTAGAAAAATCCCTATTATAGGTGGTCTTCTTGGATAAACTATCTTTTTCGACTAAAATTTTCTATAATTAATTTCCCTTTTCTCTCTAGAGCCTTCATAGCAGAAAACAATCCTTTTTGAGAATTTATATCTTCTTGCCTTAAACCAACTAATCTTATTAGTTTTTGTTGTATCACTCCTGCAAACAACATTCCTGTCATCAAAAATCCTGGTATTATATCCCCTCCCAAAGATGTTTTCATTTTTAACCCTGGATCTAAATCTGCATATTTTGCAGAAACAAGTGTTTCTGCCACTGATATAGATAACTCTTCTGCACTAACTGTTCCTGGTTCATTCTTCATTGTTTCTATTGCCCCCAACATTTCACTTTCATTAAATCCTACTTCAAGAGAAACCCTATCTACAAAATCAACAAAACTCACCTCATTTGTTTTATCCATTTCATTAATTCTATCTTTAAAACTACTATTAGCATGATTTTTATAAAACTCTAATACCTCAGGAGTAACTTTATCAGACTCTTCTAAAAACCTTAACATTTCATCAGGGTTGCTACTAATTAAATCCCACTGTGATTTAACATAATTTATTTCAAAACCCAATGATTCAGCCACCACTTCCTGTATTGCCTCAACCTGTCCATCAAAATATTCAGGGTCATCTGTTTTTGGGAAAAAAGTTTTAAAGTCACTAAGATCATCTTCCGAGGGAACAGGCCATGTTACTCCAAAATTCTCAGCCAATCTAATTACCTGAGGATCATAAATATTTAAAAAATTAGGACTCTCTCCCCCATTTTGTAAATAAATTTTCAAGTCTCTCCCCGAAAATTTCAACACATTTCTTTCTTTTTCTCTATCCCCAGAATATTCTTTTTTAACAGAATCAATAACTTCTTTACCAAAAAGAACAACATTATCCCAATAATATACTACTGCTCCTATTGACCCTAATATTAAAAATGCTCCACCCGCCGTCAAAATAAGCTCTCTTCTATCTACTTTTTCACCTCTAGCTACTTTTCCAGCAGCTGCTCCAGCTTCCTCTATTATTCCACTGGGCTCATCAACTCTCTCTTTTTGAGCATATTGACCAGGCCCCTGATATACTTCACCTTCAAAAAAATCATCCATATTTTTATATTAAACCATATATGTATAAAAAAAACTAAATACTCATTGGTTTTAAAATTTCTGCAGCCTGCTTTTCTGGATGAAGCATATCCCATATATTTCCAGGAAAATCCTTTCCTTCTAATGCCAATTCTTTTAATGCCTTCTTTTCTTCTATTTTTTCCATTCTTTTTTCAAAGCTAGAAGAAGATAAAATAATATACTTGTCTATTAAAAAATTCAAACCTGCAGGTACCGCAGTAAGTGCAATTGATGATATTGGCCAAATAGAAGTCAAAACACTAGGAGAAAGAGCAAATGTTGTTAATCCTATAAGAGAAGAAATAACACCCACACTTCCTGTTACTCCTGATACTGTTTTATCAAAAAGGAGCCTATGTTTTGTAAGAAATAACCATCTTCCAACTTTACTAAAAACAATGTGGTTAAGAGCCTCTTTATATTCCACATTCTTTTTTTCATTTAAAAGCTTCCAGGGTTGAATGATCATGATAATATCCTTAAGAGCAGTTTTTTCCTCTTTTGCAGATATTCTTTTTAAAATTGGCACCCCCAAATGAGACAAATTTCCGTCTTTTTTTGCCTGATCTAAATATCGTCCAATTTCTTCTTTTGCTTTCCTTATATCTTCTGCACTATCCAAATGAAGCCTAATTTGTTCTGCCATCATCTTAACATATACTGCTTCAGCAGCAAGCCTCCATCCATTTACACGTGCCTCTTGGGCAAATTTAAAATAATCTCCGCTAAGTATTCCATATTTACCAGCCAGCCAATTTTTAAAAGGAACCTTTCCCCCCCCTGTATCTTTTAACCATTCTCCTTTTCTTTCGTCCCACAGCTCTTTATAATACCCCTCTTCCCACTTTACTTCAAACATTGGATCTCCTTTACACATTTCAACAAGTCCGCCAAATTCACCAGTTATTTTTCCCTCTCTATCTACAAACTTAGATCCATGGAAAGCAAGAAAGGCTTTTGGGTTAAATTTATTTCCCCTCCCAAATCCTTTTGTTTTATATTGATTAATCTGCGCTAAATTAAATATTGGAGGGGTAAGCCCTATACCATAAGAAAAAATAGCTTCCATTTGTAAATCCGCCAAAGCCTTAGGTCCAGTAATTTCAACAAAGCCTGCTTTTTCCCACAAAGATGTAGAAACACCATATAAAGATCTGAGTGTATTGCCAGTCTCTTCTCCAGAATCATTTTTAACCTGATAATTAAACATCCACTCCATTATTTCGTAAAAAGTAAGAATTTCATCTGTGTTTACCAAACATAATCTTTTATCCTCATCACTTAATTCTGTAAATTCTCCTTTAAAAATACCCTTAGCTCTTTTATTTAACTCATTTTGAATTAATATGTTTAAGGAATTATATTCATCATTTGAAATCACTCCTCCTTCTTCAACTTCTTTTTTTAATTTTTTCCATTTTTTTTCAATAATCTTATCTTCGCCTTGAATATTTTCAATAAAATCATCTGTATCAATTGCAAGAATAATTTTTCTTTCTTTTGAGTCTGAAAGTAATTCTGAAAAATGCTTTCCATATTGACTCATTGCCATAATTTCTCTAACTCTATCAACTTTTATTCTTCTTTCATCATAATGTGCAATAAAATCTTCATTCCATCCAACATGATAAAGAAATTCTCTTGCTTCACCTTCAAAAGTGCTTCCAAGACCATTCTGGTTTATTTGCTGATCTATAAAATCATAAGTTAACCCTAAGGCCACAAGATCATAATGTTTTTTTGTTTTAACCATCATATCTCTTTCTATTATTCGTCTGGCTATCATTTCTTTTTCTCCTCTATTTAATTCTTCTTCCACTGCTATTCTTCTCTCTCTTTTTTCTTTAACTGATGCCCTATCTTTTGAATAAACTTCAATTCTTTCATTTTCTAAAAAATTTCTTTTATCAGCTTCTAAGGGAAAGTGCTCAAACATTTTTTCTTCTCTCTTCCATTCTGTTACAAATCCTTGCCCCACAATCTCCTTTACTTCAAGTCTTTCTTCCAAATCTTCAATCATCGCCTTATATGAAAAAACAATCTTCATATTTCGAAGTGTTACTGCATATTCTTTACTGGCGGCTCTATTTTTCTCAGGACTACTCGCCTTTTCTAAAGGAACCACGGAAACCATATCTTTCGTTCCACCCATTCCTGCTCTTGATTGTTCCATTATTTTTGCTGGTGTTAAAAAATCACTCATATTTAAGCCTAATTATTTTTAAATGCATGATATTCATATAATACTCGTTGAATTTCTTCTTTTACTTCAGGTTTTAATAAAATCTCATAAGGATTCATTCCTGGATATTGATGTTGAAGCATTCCCGCCACATCTGCATAAACTTGCCTTATAAGCATTAATGTACGAATCATTTGTTGAACATGAGGTAAGCCTTTACCAGTTCTTTTTCCATATTCTTGATAAAAAGATATTAATTTATCCCAAGAATCAGGACTTGGCAAATCAAATCTTTCTGGAAAATCAATCATTATTTGCATCCAGCCAGCATAATCTGCATAATTATAAGACCAGGTATAACCACCCCTACTAAAAGATCCATCTAATTTTTCTCCAACCTCAACCAAATGTTTTACTATTTCTTCCCTGCCTTCTTTGTCTATTGTAAATACTTCTAATCCCCATGTACCCAAATCTCTTAAAATTAATTCTAATTTAACCTCAGAAGTTGATCTTGAAATCTCTTTTTTTTTACTATCTTCTAAAGCATCAACCTCTACAGCTCGAACCGCAGCATAATTAAATGCTTTTTTATGAACCTCATTTGCTTCTTCTCTAACATCATCATTATTTAACTGTCGTATAAAACCCTCCCATTGATCTATAGTAAAATTCCTTATGTCTGATAGCTCTTTAGTTGTAGTTCCCATTTTTAAAAATTTATCAAGAATTTTTTCGTTTCCTCCGCCGTTTTTCTTTTTTTCCTTTAAAAATCTTGCCAAAACTCTTATATGAGAATCATCCTCAAAGTTAAACGGAGCCCTCATAAATCCCCTATCAGCTCCTCCTTGAGATTGTAGCTTTGATCCAAGAATAAGAGAAAAATTTATTCCCCATCTTTTTTGTTCTCTATGTAAAACATCTTTTTTAAATCTTTCTCCTAAATCTCCACGACTCTCATCCCAAAGATCTTTATAAGGACCTTTAAAATTCATCATTTCAATTACTTTTTTTAATCTCTCTCTAGCTAAATGATTCTCTGGTTCATACATTGGCATTCTGCCATAAAATGTTGAAAACAAAACCTCCTGAGCCCAAGGGCTTATACTCATAAGTTTCCACACATCTGCCGTTATTGTTGTAAATGGAACCATCGCTGGAGTTAAAGACCTTAAAACTTGTTTAGCCACATCTCTTCCCCACCCTTTATTATTGTCCATGTCTATTAATTCATCTAGTTTATCACCATCATAATCATAGAAAAATTCTATATGAGCACCATTAAATGAAGCTATCATGTCTTCTGCAGATCTTGGCTTTACTAAACACTGAGCTATATCAATCCCTTCCCCTGTTGACCATAACCAGGCATAAACTAAATCTGCCACCCATTCAGGAACATCTTCTAATGTTTCTCTTGCAAATTTTCTAACTGACTCTCTTAAGTCTGAACTCGGCTTCAATGCTTTAGGAAGACCCTTCTTTCCTTCCAATAAATTAAAAAAAGGCTTTCCTTTCTCATCAGCAGATTGACCATTTTCATTAATTACAGGCATACATGGCCTACCTGTTATTGGATGTCTTGCTCCAATTAATCCTGGATGCATAAGTATTTCTCCAAAACCTTTTACTTGTGTTAATAAAATTATAAAAACATCTGGAGAGGATACTTTTGCCAACTCTTTCCAAGTATCTTTATCAAGTTTATTTTCATCAAAACTTGCTCTGATAAAACTAAAAATTCTTTCAAATTTAGCAATTGACTCCCACAAATAAAAATTACCTGAGGCAACCAATCCATTTCTCATTTCGTCTGTTAACTCTGAAGTTTCCCAGTTTGGAAAAATTAAACCCTGGTAAGAATCTTCTTCAACTAAAGAGTAAGTCACTGGAAAATCATTTCTTCCTAATCCTTCTTTAGATAAAAACCCTTTCATTTCTGTTAACAAATGCGCATGCACAACTTCTCCAACTCTTTTTCTTTCCAGTCTTGTAAATAATCTTCCCATATTAATCACCCATCCATCTCCCTGTTTTTCAAGAAGCCCTCCAGCTCTCTCAATCATTTCCTTTTCATTAGGAGCTTTTTCTCCTTTCATTATCTTTTCTAATGTAGGTCTTTCTTGTAAATTTATTAATTCATATGCCACCTTTATTAAAGAACTTCCATCTGTATTTTTTAAAACACCATCACTACTAAACATTGAATCAATATCTATTCCATACCAATTCATTAATTCTTGATATCCAACCATCATTTTCTTTTGAGTTTCATCTAATATTTCCCAAGCTATTAGTTCATTGTCTGTTAAATCAGCCTCTTCTATTTTTAAATTTTCTCTTAGTTTTTTAGCAGCTTTCCAGCTTAATTCAACCAAGCTTCCATTTTTCTCTGTATCCCAATTTTTTTCTTCTATCAATTGATCCTCTATTCCCGCTATTTCAAAAATCGCCTCCATATCTTCTTTTCTATTTTTAATAACCTCCTCTGGCTTAATTTTTTCAAGTTGAAAAATTTCTTCTAAAACCCTCTCTCTTTCCTTAAAGTCTGTAATTGACAATTTTCCTAAAATCGCCCCAATTAAAGCCTTTCTTCTATCAAGGCTCCCTTGTTTTTCTGTAATAAAATCAGGTAAATCATTTCTTAAAATATTTTCTCCTTCACTTAAAGCAGAAAGAGTAGCTTGAGCTTCATCTAGTCCCGTATTTCTGTCAACTTCTATTCCATCTCTATTTATTTTAATTATAAACCCAAATAAATCAGCACAGACTCCAATGTTTCTATTGTCTACTGTTTCTTCTATTTCAATAGGCTCTTTTCTTCTCTTTTCTTTATCAACTCTTTTTTTAGACTTCTGTTTCTTTTCAACTGACGCCTTATCAGTAATTTCTACTTTTTTTACTTCTGCTTCTGCTTGTATGTCTCCTTCTTGTTCAGCCATATTTCCCTCAATTAATATTATATACATTTATACCCTATCTTCAATCATTTTTCCTTGCCACTATTCCTATATCTTCTCTATAATATAATTTAACAACACTATGCAACAACATCCTATCCCTCAAAATGTCACCACCTACAAGTTTCGCCTTGTGGGCAACATGACTTTAAAACAGTTTTTAGAATTAGCTGGTAGCGGAATTATCGCCTGGCTTATATTTTCTTCTGAAATAAGCTTTTTTATTAAATGGACTTTTGGCCCCATCTTTGGCTTTCTTGGTTTTGCCCTAGCCTTTATTCCTATAGAAGATCGTCCCTTAGATAAATGGATTTTAAATTTTATCAAAGCCATCTATTCTCCCACTCAATTTATTTGGAAATCTTCTCCCAAACAATTAGAATTTCTTGCCCCATCTAAACCCAAACCTGCGCCAGCAAAAATATCTACTTCTCAATCAAAAAATCTTGAAGAATATCTCCAATCTCTCCCTCAAACACCTGCTACTGCTTTTGACAAAGCTGAGTCAAAATATCTTTCTCACATCACTAATCTCTTCAGTGCCCTTGGAGCCAAAGTTCCTTCTTTAAAAAAACCCATTCCCCAGCCAAAAGATCCTATTATCTCTTCAATAAAAGGCATTCGCGTCCGCAAACTAATGCATCCACAAATGTGTCTTCTTCCTCACATTACTGTTTATAAATCTCCTCCTGAACCAAAACTAGCAGTTATGCCGGATGTTTTAAAAACAATCTCTGTCAAGTCTAAAACTATCACCACCCCAGCAGCTGTCAAATCAAAACCAAAACCAAAAAAACCTATTATTTTAAAACCACTCGCTCCTCCTCCATCAGCTCCCACAACTAATATTTCTTTTGCCAAAGATATTATTATTCCCCAAGCTTCTCAAAAGCCTAATCTTATCTCCGGCATTACTGTTGACAAAGCCGGCAAAATAATTCCCAGCGCCATTTTAGAAATCAAAGATAATAAAAATCACCCTGTTCGCGCCCTTAAATCCAACAAACTCGGTCAATTTTTTATTGCTACTCCACTAGCAGATGGTATTTATAAAATCACCGCCGAACACCCGGACCACCGCTTTGCTATAATGAAAC
>Ga0114923_10001420_pt1 | contig 16606 bp, 12 predicted proteins | sample SumtaG_FD_89578 | JGI IMG/M metagenome (GOLD analysis project Ga0114923, IMG submission 89578) | Deep subsurface microbial communities from Indian Ocean to uncover new lineages of life (NeLLi) - Sumatra_00157 metaG | ecosystem: Environmental > Aquatic > Marine > Oceanic > Sediment | place: near...
AAAAAAGCCTCAGAGCTGATACCTTCTGAGGCTTTTATTAATTTTAGAGCTTAGAAGGCATCATCGTAAGGCGTGCCTTCTAAAATAATAAAGACTACGCCATCAAATGCGCATGCGCATGATGGCTATGGTGAATAAATTGTACAAAAGTCTTCTTCATGATCGGTAATATAGCATAAATATTCAAAATCACAAGTTTTTTTAAGGTTTAATTAGCTCAGTAACATCATTAGCAATGGTATTCTCGCGACAGGTCTGTGGCTGAAACGATAAATGCGGATCCACTTCAGAAATCTTAATTTCAGGTGATTGCGCCTTAAAATCTTGCAATTTTGTATGGCATATCGAAACTAACTTATTCTTCTCGCATATTTCAACTTTATTTTTTTCAGTCTTTTTGCTTTTGTGGAAAAATTGTCTCACACCAGCAAACACACCAAAAACTGCCGCAGTAACCGTCAACATGGTAGCAGCATGTAAAGAACGATGCGCGTGATACATCATAGCACTAATTATTGGACAGCTAGCCACCGAAGTAAACATTGAATTATACATCATCGCCTTAATCATGCTGGTTTTTACTGGTTTTTGCTTTGCGGAAGGCGCAACTTTAATCTTAAGATTTTGCATTTCAGTAATATGTTTGCTAGGCTCAACTTTTGTTTGCATCACTGCCTTTTTTAACACAGGTTTAGTTGTCCATTTGGCAAATCGTGATTTAATTCCATCAATAAGTTTTCTCGGAATTGCTTTAAAAACATTTATAATTTTTCTTGGAAGACTTTTTATTGCCGGCACTGCCCTTTCTTTCACAAAATTTTTAACTTTATTATAGGCACCAACAATATTATTTTTATACTTTATCACCTTACTTATCGCTAAAATTCCAACGCTGGTAACAGCCATGAATGTTCCTGCTCCAAGCAAAAACGGCACTGCCAGCGGAAAAACAAACGCACAAACTACCGCCGCAGCAAATAAGCCCATAGTAACAAAGGCACCAATATAAGATATATTACGCAAATGATTTACTAATGAATTATTTTTTACCCAATCTATAATTTTATCTTTTTGTTCTTTAAAAAACTTGGTTACTGGTTTGCAATATTTTCTAATTATATGCCTATATTTAATTACATTAACTATCACCGAACCACCTGCACCAATAACCGTAAGAGCAAAACCTACTGGAACTAAAACTTCCGCAGCTGGAGGAAAAATAACTGCTAAAGCAATCAATAAAGCTCCAACCGTCAAACTCGCATAAGACAACATACCAGCCCACGCCAACTTATTATCAGGATTTTTAATTGCTTTAACAAAATTAGTTATTGTCGCCACACCTGAAGCAATCGGTGTAGTTATTGCCACTATAATGGCAAACGTCAATCCTCCGCCAAACAATAAAGAAATACCCGCTGCAACCATTACCATCGCAATAACATACAAAACAATTGTTGTTATCATCGAAAAAATAATCGGTGTATAACTCGAAGAAGCAATATAATCTGAAAAATATTCAATCGCCACAGGATCTAATTGATTGATGTCAACCTCTTCTTTTTTTAATTTATTGCGTATCATTTCCTGATATTTTGCATTAGGTTTAATTTTTTTACCTTTAGAGAATTTATAATTATCAACCATGAAATTGGTTTCATATGTGGTTGTAGTAGGCGACAAATAGATTAATTTACCCTGAGATTGATCATAAAAATATAGATCATTATTATCGGTAACAATTAAAATTTCTTCATTAATTTTTTCTAATACTTTACGTTTCTTGTTATATATTTTGACAATATAATCATCTATAACAACAATATCATTGTCATTTAAATTTGACTTATCACAATTGTTTTCATCACGAACAAAATCTAAATGAGCATTGGAAATTACTTTATAAGAACCATCTTTACGGTTAATACGGTTTTGCAAGCGCTGACCTTGCGCCACTAAATTAAGACTGGCGGTAAAATAGTTATATACCCCTGGTACGACTTTCTGGATTTGGCTTGTAAAGCTCATAATTTGCTCCTCTTACTCTTAGTATAGAAGATCAATCTTAAGGTTTTCTTAACAACTTGCAAAAATTACCCAAAAATTGATTTCTTGTGTAAAAACAATAAGTTATTGCCTACAAATTTTGCTTTTTTTGACGTAAATTGGATGGTTGTAATATCAATTGATCGGCATTTTGAGCATATCGGCATGAACCCAGCCAGGTATTCCAGCCCAGCAATAGATGATTCTGGCATAACTGGCAAACCGGCGTATCTTCGACCCGCAGGATTAACTTGATATCAAAATTTAAATTTTCACCAACATAAAATCTAACCAGTTCACACAAACACGGCAACATGTCTTCTATCGGTAAAAGTTGTTGGAATTGTGTATATATCAAAGGACCTAAACAAATTCTAAATTTGCTTTGCACATCATAAATTTTATTCCCTAACACCGTATCCATTCCTAAATTATTATAACTTTGGTTATTAGATGAAATACGCGAATAATTTTGTTGATTTAAGTTGATGCGTTGTGGTTGAAATTGCATAATGTATATCGGTAAATTAAAATAATCACTTAATATTTGTTCCAAAATTATTACTGAATGCGGTTGACGTAATAAACCAGCATAACATATCGCTGGTAAAAATTTATTTCCAATTAGACTAGATAAAATATTGCCAAAATAATCCGGCTCCATCCAAAAATGATATTTTTTCCACGCTTGATAATACATTGAAATAATTCGATGATGAAAAATATTCAAAAAATCTCGCAAAGAATTATCTTTATTATGTAGTTGCTTAATTAAAATTTCCGTATAATGGTGTGGCAAAGCACTTCTTGAACCGATTAAGCCAATAAATGAAATTATCACTTCAAATTTCGATGTAATTGATTTGATCGCAGCCGTCGGAAAAGCTAACCCAACTGCAGATTTAAATCTAACTGGTCGATGCGCTAAAATTCTAATCGCTTGAAAAAAATTAAATTGTTCCGGGTGCTTACATAATTTATTTATAACAAAGTTTGTGTTCCTGCTCGTGGTTGACATTTGTAAATTTCTCCGCGATGTTTACTTACAATGCTAAGTTGGACAAAAGAATTAATTGTGGTATATAAAGCAAAAAAATGATCCATCACCGACGTAAATAATAACAAGCCTACCTCAGAAAACTTGTCTTCATCTACTTCGATAATAATTTCGGTACCATGCCAAAAACAATAATCGGTTGTCTTAATACGCCTTACGGTTATCGGTTTAGTTTTAACAGCTAAAATTCCATGAAGCATGTTTTGCGCTACCTCAGAAGTATTAAAATCATATAATTTTAGCAGATTTTTTAATGTGTCCGTGCCATACTGCAAATTGGTTAAAGACAAATGTGATATAAGTTGCCAACTTTTCTGCCCTGACGGACTAGGATGATAAGAAACTGTCGGAGGAATAAGGCATTGAACCTCATCAATATGATCAGATGGCTCTAGCATGTGCATATATAATTTATCATTGCTAAATGGCAAACGCGCCGGCAAATTCCGATTGGTACATAATAATTCAATATCGATAATACAATCTTCCTGAACTAATGGATTAAAGTTAAGATCAACAAATGTAATAAATAATTCTGTGCCCTTAAGCTGATAATGTTCTCCTTGCCAAGCCGGTTTGCGCGACGCGTACCAAAAAGATTGATGATCGGGTGTATGATATTTTGCTGCGTAAAAAGGCAAATAATCGATATTTTTTCCGTCCATTGTAATCCCAGTCACTCTTTTAATTGAATATGTTTCAATTGAATGTTGTAATTGCAAATCATTGGGATGTATTTGATATTCAAACTGGGTGTGATCAAGTCGGATCGGTTCTGCACGAGCTTCGAATAAATTAACCGCTGGCGCGCAACCAAACATTAAACTGGTTTTGTTGATTTGCTGCTCTAATTCATTATTGGTGCGATTAAAATAAAAGTGTAACTCAACCTGCTTATTGAAAGCATGCCATATTTTTTGGTCATTAAATTTTAAATCAAAAAATAAAAATTTTTCCGGGAAAACAAAAAATTCGGTTAATAAACGGTATCCTAAAAACGATTGGGAGGGATAAGGCAATAAGCCTTCGTCTTTAGCGAATCCAACTTGGTGTAAATTTTGTGTGGCTATGGTTTTTTGGTTAGACGCATCAATTAATGCGATTTGCACTGTATGTTTAAATAATAAATCATATAAAAGATGCGCGTATCTTGGCGGTAAATTAAGATAAAAACGCAAGCTGTTTGGCGCAAGCTCACTTAAATTAACATTGTCGGAAGCACAACTTAAACTAATTTGCAATGAACTAACTATATCGCCAGCTTGCAAACCTGGCTGGTTAACTGATGTTAAACCAAATTTACATTGTGCAATTTCCAAAGGCCAAAGCATTACTGGATAAACCGTGCGAAAATTGCATGATATCCCATCAATTTTATCCGTTTGTAACTTAGCAAAACGTGCAATTTTATAAGGTTCCTGCAATTCTTGCTGCTTAAAATTAAATTGAATAATCGACATTGACGGGATTGGCGCATGATAATGCGGATATAATACGTTAAACAAGGCATCGATAATTTCTGGAAAATCATCATCAAGCCGAGCTTGAATCCGCGCATTTAATAATGCACAAGCCTCGATTAATCGGGTAACATGCGGATCTTCAACATCGCGCGCACCTAATTTTAATCCGCCAGCAATCTTGGGATGCGCTTGCGCAAATTCTTTAGCAAACTTGCGAATAAAAGCCAATTCTTGATTGTAATAAGTTAATAAGTTTTTTTTATGCACTCACTCACCCTACTGCCATAATATGAAAATCTCTCGATGATTTATTCAGCATCGAACTAAAAATAACTGGTTCGGCATATAAAATAGCTTCTATATGTAGACATAAAACATTATTCGAACTAAAACTGTCGTCTTGCAATTTAACTTTAATTTGTTTAAACCGCGAGTCATGTTGATAAATTGTTTGTTCTATATGCCGACAAATATTTTTATCGATGCAATCTCTGCTGCCATAATTAATTAATGAAACGTTCAATTCTTTTAAGTTGTCGTCAAAACTAATGCAGCAACAACGTGTATTTAGTAACTCTTCTAAATCACGCTTTATATTTTTTGAAGGCTCACCAAACAAATAATCTAAAATTGATCGCTTCATTATTTTACCATAATTTCAGTAATTAATTTTAAAGTTGCGCTTACCTGTTCAAATTGATAATGCGGACACAAATAAACGGTACATAAATAACATCCCGGACGATGCGCTTGAGGCTCTACTATTATTTTTGCTTCGCTTAATGGATATTTAGCTTGCAATTCATCGGTTAAATCTTCGCCTCCGGCCGTATATTGCATTAGCCACTTGGTTAGGTAAGTTTCACATTCCCGTGCATTAACAAACGAACCAATTTTATCCCGCATTAAAACTTTAATGTAGTGAATAAAGCGCGATATGCATAAAATATAATTTAATTTGCAAGAAGCATTAAAATTATTTGCGGACGTAGAATTATAAATTGAATGACAATTATAAAATGCATGCAATGCCGCATAATTGCATTTACTCAACGCTATAAAACCAAATTCACTAAAAATTTTTCCTTGTTTATCGGTAATACAAACTTCCGTTGCATAACTAAATATTAATTCATGCTTATCAAGCAAAAAATGCGGCAAAAGATCATCTACCAATCCACCAGTTAATTGATCGCATTTTACACCTTGAATATTTGCCATCCACGCACAAGTGCTAAACGCCCGCATCACCACCGTAGCAAAACTATATATTGCATTGCACCATAAGCATTTTGGTTTAAGCAAAACACGCGGCAACACTATGCCGATAAATCTAGTCTCTTGCATCTGCCGCAATTGATTCCACGCGGTATATTTTTTCTGCTGAAAAATTTTAGCTAAATTAGCTATCGAATACAATACAGCAAAATCATCCACATCAAAAAATGCTGCATGCACCGAAGTAACAAACGGCGCAAATGCGCAAGCGCAAATTTTTGCTAAGACACGCAAGACTTTGACCTCTTCATCCATTGACGTTTGATTATCTGGCGAAGTTAAATAATAATCGCCGATTAATAATCCAAACGGCTCTCCTCCAGGATGACCAAATTCGTGCTGATAAACTTTGTTAAACAATTCCGTTTGTTCAAAATCCGTGGCGCAGTCTATATCTTTAACTAATTCACCCCATTCAATATCCAATAATTTTATTTTTATTTTATTAAGATTTTTATTGGCTGATGGTTGATTAATTAAATAAAACAAACCGCGCCAAGAACTCTCTAACCGCTGCAAACGCTGATGTTGCGTAATTAATTTAAGTTGCTGATGCATCAACAAATCAATTTGCGCAATTAATCTTATTATGGTTTTTTGGTACATGTTTTTTCCGTTACGTATATTACATTTCCGCCTGATAATAATCTTCACCACCGTAGGGGCACCCCCGCTTTCGCGGGGGCAGGCTCAATTCGCGCCGTGCCTCTACAATATGCAAATTTACACAATGATAACTATATACACCTACTCTTTCTTACCCGGAATTCTCGCTACCAAACGCATTGAGGCAGTTAATTCTTCCAGTTGCAACCAAGGACGCAACCATGCAATTGCATGATATGACCCCGGGCTACCTTCGACCTCCCGCACCTTAACTTTCGCTTCTGCCAACGGATAACGCATTTTCATTTCCCGCCCTGAATCAGGATTTCCATTTACATAACTCAAAATCCAGCGATTCAGCCATTTTTCAACATCACCAACCTCCATAAAAGATCCAATTTTATCACGTGCCATAATTTTTAAGTAATGTGCAAATCTTGAAGTAGCTAGAATATATGGTAATCGCACCGCGATCGCAGCATTTGCCGTAGCATCGATAGTATCGTATCTTGTCGGTCGATGAATGGTTTGCGCCCCAAAAAAAACCGCATAATCAGTGTTTTTGTAATGACACAAAGGCAATAATCCCAAGTGACTCAATTCCACCTCACGCCGATCGGTAATTCCTATTTCCGTAGGACATTGCGCATCGATATCACCATTATCATTGGTAAAAACATGTAAGGGTAAATTTCCCACCCGACCACCTGATTCTGCCCCACGCATTGCGGTACACCAACCATATTTGGTAAATGCATTGGCAATTTTCACTCCTAAAACATACGCTGCATTCATCCAACAATAATTATTGTGCGGTAATTTTTTGTTATTATATTGCACCTCCTCATAATCAAACGCTTCAATCGGGTAAGTTCTGCTGCCATATGGTAAACGTGCCAAAACTCGCGGCATTACGAGACTCACAAAACGTGAATCATCCGCATTACGCAAACTACGCCATGCAGCATAATCCGCTCCGGCAAATATTTTTGCTAAATCACGCGGCTTGCTTAAATCACTCCACCCATCAAAACCAAATAATTGTGGACTTGCTGCGGTTATCAAAGGACAAAACCCCGCCGCGGCAACACTGGACAAATTGGTTAATAAATTAATGTCATCAGGATGATTACTAAATTCATAATCGCCTAACATCACCCCATAAGGTTCACCACCAGGTGTGCCAAACTCGCTGCTATAAATTTTTTTAAACAAAGTGCTTTGATCAAATTCCGCTGCGCGAGATAAATCTTTGTTTAATTCGTTTTTCGTTACATTTAATAATTTAAATTTCAACCTCATACTCGAAGATGTGTTTCGCAATAAATAATGCAAGCCCTGCCAAGAACCTTCTAACCGGCTAAATTTTTCGTTATGCATAATTGCCGCTAATTGCCGTGAAATTATCGCATCAATTTTTTTAATCGCGTCACTTAAAGTAACGATTATATTTTTATGCCAAATTACTGTGCCTTTTAATGCTTCTTGCGAAAAAGTCCGCAATAATGCTTTCACCTGGGTGGGCTCGGTTTGTTTAGTTGCATTAATCGCTTGCTCTAATAAACCAACATCCGTCTTTGGTACTAACACTCCAGCATCATTCATCTTCACCTCCTGCATCATCAGTTTGTAATTCGCAAGCCAAGCGTTTTAAGTTTTTAGTGTCCCCCAATACGTTTTCCAGAATATCTTCTAATTTTTCTGAACAATCTACTTTAGTTAATAAATCACGTAATTTATTGCGCGCATCTAATAGTTTTTTAAGCGATGGGACTTGCAGCACAATGTTTTCTGGCGCAAAATCATCTAAGCTTTTAAATTGTAGATCGACTTGCATTTGTCCGCCATCGTCAAGTAATTTATTTTCCACCCGAAATTTTAATCGTGGCTGAAGATTCCTTATAGCTTGATTAAAGTTATCCTGATCAATTTGCGTAAAATTTCTTTCCCGCAATGGCAACTTATTTTCATTTTGATCCCCTGAAAAATCCCCCATAACACCAACCACAAAAGGCAATTCTTTTTGTACCATTCCATCGCCAGTTTCCACTTCGTATTTTATGTGCACCCGTGGTTTACGCACCTGCTCCAATTTGCTATGTATGTTATCCATTTTGCCTCCATAATAATTAAACGCGCCCACAAGCGCGGACAACCCGATAAAATAAGAAAAATTAATAGAATTTAACGAAGATTTTTACATGGTACACAACTAAAATTTTTTTACAACGGTTTTTGCAATCTAAATTTACCCGAGTATTTTTACTTAGGTAAAAAACCTTACTTCTAATTTATACCAAGAGTATGACTTGTGATGTCATCACATTGTCGCATTTGAAGAAAGCGCGACTCGTTATTATTTATACTTCCTTCACCATTGCAGAGAAAAAAACTACGTATGTTTTTGCTGAAACGTTTAAACAACCCGTTGTTAGTAAGATCAAGCTTATCAATAAATGTTAATTGATCATAGCTTGCATTACTTACATCTTTCTCAGTTTGCTTTATATATTCATTGGCAATAACCTGTAACGCATTATATTGTTTAGCCAAATAAGGATCGCAATTTTTGATCCAACAATAATCTTTCAACGCTCCCATTAATCTGCTGCTCCCATTTAGTAGATTTAATGCTTCGTCACGATAGACTTGTTTTTTTAACTCTTGAAGCTCACCTTGCACACTGCAATTAGCATTGAAATTTCCGAATGCAAGATTTGGTAAAACTCCAGCTAATGCATAAAGAGGAGCATTCCAATCATCAGGAGCAGTATAAAGACACAACATAAAATTACCTATGGTAAAACCAGATGATATAACTATACCGCCAACGCCCGCAATTTTTTCTACTGTAGTTGAAGTACTAAACGGTAATCGTTTTTCAACCGAAGAACAGAAGACATAAGTAAATGCTTCTTCAACATATTCGCCTAATTCTTTTGAAATCGCATATGCAGCTAAAGTAAATGGCACAAAGTTGGACATAAAGGAACCCGCCCCTAACACCCATGGCAATAGGCTATCAGTCCCCCAATTACTCTTGTCAAAAAATAATGTCTTTTTGACAAAATCTTTCGCTTCATACGAGGGCACAGCAGCTATAAGCATATTATACAGTGCAAACACAAAAAAGATCACAAAAGATATATTTGTAATACAGGTTGCTGCATTCATGCTTTCTAGTAAATTTTTTATATTAATCTTATATTCGTTGAGGTTGTCTTTGAGAAATGTTGCTAATGCATCTAAGCGTTGATTAGGTGTATTTAACAGTTCTTGAGCTTGTATAAACTCCAAAAATGCTTGAGGTTTTGCTGCAGCAATTCTACGTAAATACATGCGCGCAACCGCAAGCAATTTATAGGTATATGCATATTCAGATGCGGAACGAAATAACATTTTTAAAAAATGCTGCCCGGCACTAACCCAATTTGCATAATATAAATTAACTAACACACAATTTAATGCGCTGTCCGCAAATACATAAGCTCTAATTAGAGGATCATCTAATTTACCAAACATCCCCTTTTGGAATGCAAGATAAGCGCCCTGCTCTGGGTTACCCACAGATCCAATAACCGGGAGAAGCGCAACCGCTTTATCAACAGCCTTCAACGAAAAAAAGTTACCAAAAAAATTTTTTGGATTAGTGAATATAGATAATAAACTATCTATTATAGGATTAATTGCCTGAGCAATAAATATGGTAGAAACAGTAGTAACACAAACTACAACAAAAACACCGAAAAGCCCGCCACCAACACCAACATCCGCGTAAAGAGCAATTACTACCCCCTGCCCTACAGTCAGCAAACTTATGCCTCCCAATATTGTTTTATTTTTTAAGTATAATTCTGTTGATGGGTGTTTTAGTCTAGCAAGTATTTTGTTAGTTCCATTTCCATTATGAGGATTGTTTTTTAGATATACTTTAAAAAACCATTTTACAGATCGTGTGCCTGATATAATAAGCGAGTCGGGATCTTCATGTATCGTAGTAAAATATGGATCACGGTAATTAGCAGGAACATTCCAAATATCATTAAAAGTATTCTTAATATTATTTAACATATTTTCTCCATTCACTTATTGTTGTGATTATATATACCACTCATACCTCAACATGCGATTTTTGGCTTCCCCTTTTGCTTTATCTGAAATCATTTTAATCTCGCAATATTCCCGATATTACTTGCTTAAAATGATTCCAGCTAAAGCAAAATTATTTGCCAAAATCTCGCATCTTGAAGTACGAGTGGTATAGTCTCTTTTAAATCCTTAACTTCCGACCATTCCGTGAAAGAGTATAGTTCATAAATATTAAGGGAACCTTAAGGATACCTAAAAAAACTCAATTTTCCCTCTGCAGGTAACACAAAATCAATCGATTCCTCAAAAATCGTCATCCCGCAGCAAGCCTGCCCTGCGGCCCAGCTTATTGACCAGAGAAACCGCAGGATTCAGTAACAAAATCCTCTCAAGTTTCACGTAGATCCCCCGCTTTCGCGGGAGATCTACGCCAAATAGTACCAGAAGATTTATCTTCCAAAACAATTCCCATTTGATCTAATTCATCACGAATACGATCAGCTTCCGCCCAATTTTTGTTTTTGCGAGCATCATTGCGTGCCTGAATTAATTGCTCAATTTTCGCCGTATCAGCTTGTTCGCCAATTGTAGTTTGCAAAAACTTTTGCGGATTCTGTTGCAAGATTCCCAATACGCCACCAAGTTGTTTTAAAAGCGCAGCTAACTTCTTGGCTTTTATTGTATCAGTTTCTTTTAATTTGTTAATTTTGTGAGACAAATCAAACAACGCTGCTAGAGCTTGCGGTGTATTAAAATCATCATTCATCGCATTAATAAAATCTTGATCCTCTTTTTGGGACGTAACTTGAGCCAAACCTGAAAAATCCCGCAACGTCGTATATAGCCTTTCTAAAGCATGCTGCGCCTTTACCATATCGTCTTCAGAATAATTCAATGGGCTGCGATAATGGCTGGTAATCATGAAATAACGCAAAACTTCCGGAGAAAATTTCTTTAATACATCCCGAATGGTAAAGAAATTCCCCAACGATTTAGACATCTTTTGACCTTCGACTTGCAATAAACCTGTATGAATCCAATAATTAGCAAACTTTTGACCCGTCGCGCCTTCCGTTTGGGCAATTTCATTTTCATGATGTGGAAATACCAAATCCTGCCCGCCAGCATGAATATCAAAATTATCCCCTAAACAATCGGTCGACATCGCTGAACACTCAATATGCCACCCAGGCCGACCTTTACCCCAGGGCGAATCCCAATCAGGTTCACCTGGCTTGGCCAATTTCCACAAAACAAAATCCAATGGGTTTTTTTTGGCTTCTGACACATCAACTCGTGCCCCAGCTTGAAGTTGCTCAGTATCGCGATTAGAAAGCTTGCCATAATTTTTAAATTTGCTGATGTCGTAATAAACATCCCCATTACCACCAATGTATGCATATTTTTTATCCAACAAGGCTTTAATCATTTGGATAATTTGCGGTATAAACTCGGTCGCACGCGGCTCGATATCTGGCTTTAATAAACCCAGCGCTTCGCAATCCTCATGCATCGCCGTGATAAAACGTTTGGTTAATGCGTGAAAATCCTCCTGATTTTCATTGGCACGTTTAATAATCTTATCATCAATATCGGTAAAATTACGCACAAACTTAACGTTATACTTTAAGAAACGCAAGTATCTCACAAGTATATCGAAAGTAATTAACGATCGCGCATGCCCAATATGACAATAATCATACACCGTCATCCCACACGCATAGAAACTCACCCGATCGGCGTCAATCGGCTTAAATTCCTCTTTGGTTCTAGTCAATGTGTTGTAAATTTTTAACATGTAACTTTCCTATGATACGCGAATACCATGTAGTGAAATATTTTAAAACATGGTGCGCCGCAGAGGATCTCTTTTGCAAACTCTTGAGAGGCACGGATGCCTCGAAAGAAGCAATACAAGGATGTACCAGCTGATTTTCTGCACCAAGGTGCAGCTAAAAATCAGCTGGAGCGCGTTTGCAAAAGAGATCCTCGAGAGGTGCACAAAAATGTTTTAAAATATTGAATAAATCCCTCCTAATCACAATCCTGCAACATAATTCAGACGTTTAATAATCTCAGAAACGCTAAGCAATTGAAAAATATCCGCCAATTCCGGACCATGGGTTTCGCCGGTCAAAGCAACCCGTAATGGCATAAATAATGCTTTGCCCCTCACGCCTAATTCTTCGCGCAAAACATCCAAAACTTTCGCATAATCATTACCAAACTCATTCAAAGCTTTTAATGCAGCTTCATAATATTTCTTTCCAGCCTGTTGAATAATTTGCTTTTTTTCATCATCTAGCTCGCCGATTTCCACGAATAATTTTTGCGCCCAAAAATATGCATCTTCAGGAAAAATTACATTCGGCGCAATTGCCGTAACGAATAATTCTTTTAATGATAAAGAAACCAGCGAATGCACCGCTTCCCCCATCCAATCCCAAATTTCTTGTGGGTTTAAATGTGCCAACGCCAATTTCTGCCAATGAATAAGCTGCGCATGATCAAATTTGGCTGGCGATCTACTTAAATATTTAACTTCAAATTTATCCGCTAACTCTTTGAAATTCATATAACTATTATCTTCGTAATTATGCCCTTGCCGCGCTAAATAATTAATGATTGCGCCCGGCAAATACCCTTGTTCACGCATATCCATAATGCTGCGACTACCATGCCGTTTGGATAATGGCGCACCATCATAACCCATGATTAAAGAAATATGCCCGTATTGCGGTGGAGTCAAACCAAGCGATTCCAAAATAATAATCTGATTCGATGTATTCGCCACATGATCAGCACCGCGCAAAACATGTGTCACTCCCATCAAGGCATCATCGATCGCATTACAAAACATGAAAGGCGGCGTTCCATTGGCACGCCGCACAATGAAATCCCCTAAATCATCACTTTTAAATTGATGCGTTCCTTGCACAAAATCATCAAATTCGATGGTTTTATTTTTTGGTATTCGAAACCGCAACGTATACGGCTCCCCTGCCTCAATTTTGGCTTTGATTTCATCCTCGCTTAATTTGGTACAAGTTCCGGGATAACGCGGCGGCCTGCCCGAGGATAATTGAATTTTGCGTCCCAACGCCAATTGATCTTTGGTACAAAAACACGGATAAACAAGCCCGGCTTTTTCCAATTGTTGATAATATTTATCATAAATATTAAATCGCTGCGATTGAAAATACGGACCATTACCATCTTCGCAACCTGGCCCTTCTTGCCAACGTAAACCAAGCCACTCCAAATCTTCTAAAATCGCTTTGGTATATTTAATATCAGAACGATCTTTATCCGTATCTTCAACGCGAAGTAAAAATTTGCCATTAAGGGATTTGGCAAATAACGCACCAAACAACGCAGTGCGCAAATTCCCTAAATGCATAAACCCTGTCGGACTCGGACAAAATCTTGTTTTCATAAACCAACCACACTAAAACTAACAAACATTAAGGTGCACATTAATCCATATATTACCAATTTTAAGTTGTTTTTAACAACAAGGTTTTATGGAGTAATTTTGGGCGACATTGAGCTTGCCAAGTATCGCAACGTTTTTGGGGTCAATCGCGTAGGATGCACGATTGAGCAAGGAAAGATGCATGGATGCAGCTTGCTTGCGACCCCAAAAACGTGAGAAACGCAGGGCATCCTTTCTGGGTTTTGCTAGCAAAACCCAGAAAGGACAAGCGTCTGAGCACAAAATTTACTCCATAAAACCTGTTAAAAACAACTTACACTGTGCAATTAAATACGCACCTAAATACTACACCGGATTCTCAATATCAATAAACTTATATTCCAAACCAAATTTTTCCGCAACATGTTCACCTAATGCCTGGATACCAAACTTTTCCGTCGCATGATGTCCCGCTGCAATATAATCAACTCCCATCTCGCGCGCTAGATGTACTACATGTTCCGAAATTTCGCCGGTTAAAAATGCATCCACATCGAGTTTTAAAGCTTTTTGGAAATAATCTTGTGCGCCGCCGGAACAAATGGCAATTTTTTTCAACATTTTACCAGAACCTGCAATATGCAATGGTTTTCTCTGCAAAACTTTGCTTACATGCGCCACAAAATCATCTGCCGGTATTAGCTCTGCTAAATTCCCGACAAAAATTATATCGGTAACATCACGATCACGTGCCAATTCAACTTTTAACCCGAGTTTTTGCGCAAGCTGCGCATTATTACCATAAACCGGATGTGCATCTAACGGTAAATGATAGGTAATTAAATTAATATCCTTGTTAATTAATGTCGCGATGCGTCGTTTTTTTATGCCAATAATCCGCGGATCTTCTTCACGCCAAAAAAACCCGTGATGAACTAAAACTGCATCAGCATGTTCAATAACTGCTTGATCCAATAATTTTTGGCATGCGGTAACACCGGTAATAATTTTTTTAATTTCATCACGTCCTTCAACTTGCAGACCATTTGGACAATAATCGTGAAATTTTTCTGGCTTAAGTAAATCGTCAAGATATTTAATTAAATTTTGTGTCTTAGTCGCCATAGTATTGCACCCGTTTTATTTTCGCGCCTAATTGCGAAAGTTTTTCTTCAATACAAGAATATCCTCGATCAATGTGATAAATACGCTCGATAATTGTTTCGCCTTTAGCAACTAATCCGGCTAACACCAAACTCGCTGAAGCACGTAAATCTGTCGCCATAACTGGCGCACCGGTTAAGCGTTCCACACCACAACAAACAGCGGAATTTCCTTGTAAATCAATTTTTGCTCCCATACGTAACAATTCATGCACGTGCATAAAACGATTTTCAAAAATATTTTCCGTAACCCGCGCTGAACCATCCGCCACCGCATTCATCACGATAAATTGTGCTTGCATATCGGTGGCAAAACCAGGATAAGGTGCGGTAACAATATCTACCGCTTTAGGTCGTTTGCCATGCATATTCAACTCGACCCAATTATTTCCCACATTAATTACAGCCCCCGCCGCCGCCAACTTTTCTAAAACAACCGTCATGATTTGTGGCGAAATATCTTTAAGCTGAATTCGCCCACGTGTTAACGCTGCCGCGGTTAAATACGTTCCGGCTTCAATTCTATCCGGTAATACCGAATATGATCCACCATGCAATTGTTTAACCCCATTAATCACGATCGTATCGGTGCCCGCCCCTTGAATATCTGCACCCATGGTATTTAAAAAATCACATAAATCTTTTACTTCCGGCTCGCACGCCGCATTACGAACAATGGTTTGACCTTCGGCTAAAGTTGCCGCCATTACAATATTTTCCGTACCAGTAACCGTTACCAAATCTAAAACAATTTCTGCACCTTTTAATCTTCCATCGACATGTGCTTGAATGTATCCATCCTTAACATGAATCTCAGCCCCCAATGCTCGCATGCCTTTAATGTGCAAATCTACCGGTCGGGTACCAATCGCACATCCACCCGGCAACGATACATGAGCCTCACCATAACGAGCCAACAAAGGGCCAAGCACCAAAATCGAGGCACGCATAGTTTTAACTAATTCGTAAGGCGCGATACAAGAAGAAATATCCCTGGCATCAATCTCCACACAAAAAGAATCATCTAAGGTGATTTTAACCCCCAAAAGACCCAACAATTCCATGATGGTGGTCACATCATGCAAATGCGGCAAATTGGAAACTTTTACTGCATCTTTAATTAATAAAGTCGCCGCCAGAATAGGTAATGCGGCATTTTTGGCTCCGGCAACTCGAATTTCACCATCAAGCTGCACCCCGCCCTGCACCAATAGTTTGTACATTTAAACAATTCCTTAATACAACTTACAGCATAATACCATGAGCTTAGCTTTTCGCGAAATAAAGAAAATCACAAAAAACGATAAAAATGCGCATTTTTTCTACACTCTTTTGTTCTTAAAAATTAGATACTACAATGCAACTCCTTAATCAATTATCGCATCGCGCAGATAAATTGGAATTACTTCTGCTGCTGTAACCAAATCACCTTGAGTGAATTTAAGCGCAGCTAAGGGCAAAATATATTTTGCTTGGGGGTAATAATCTG
>Ga0114923_10001421_pt1 | contig 16605 bp, 29 predicted proteins | sample SumtaG_FD_89578 | JGI IMG/M metagenome (GOLD analysis project Ga0114923, IMG submission 89578) | Deep subsurface microbial communities from Indian Ocean to uncover new lineages of life (NeLLi) - Sumatra_00157 metaG | ecosystem: Environmental > Aquatic > Marine > Oceanic > Sediment | place: near...
CGCAGTTGCATCAATTCCCGTAACATTTAAGCCTTGGTTTATTATAGGTACGCCTACCGCACCTGTAGCTGCAATTCCTGTTGGAAGAACAATATTAGCTAATATCGGTGTTCCTAATACAGCAGTAACGTCGATCCCTGTAACATTTAAACCTTGATTTATTGTAGGTGCGCCTAATACAGCCGTCGCGTCGATACCTGTTGGTTGTAATACTTCTACTAAATTAGGAGTACCTAATACAACACTAGAATCAATGCCTTTTCCTGTTAAATCAAGTTCTAGTGATGCAAAAATTAATATAGGAGTACCAAAAGCTGTGGTGGCTGCAATACTAGTAGGTAACAGAAATTGTGTTAAATCAGGAACACCAAATACAGCAGTCGCGTCAATTCCTGTAACATTTAAGCCTTGGTTTATTGTAGGTGCGCCTAATACAGCAGTTGCATCAATACCTGTTGGTAAAATATCTTGCGCAAAAGTAGGTGCGCCTAATACAGCAGTTGCATCAATGCCTGTAGGCAATAAGAATTGGTCTATTGTTGGGACACCAAATGTTGCAGTTGCATCAATCCCTGCCGGTGTAATCATAAACGCTAAAGTAGGAGTACCAAAAGCTGTAGTAGCTGCAATACCAGTAGGTAACAGAAATTGTGCTAAAGCAGGAACGCCAAACACAGCAGTCGCATCAATCCCTGTAACATTTAATCCTTGATTTATTGTGGGTGCGCCTAATACAGCCGTCGCGTCGATACCTGTAATAGAAATAGGTTCTGCAAATGTAGGGCTTCCAAAAGCCGTTGCAGCAGTGATGCCAGTAGGTAGAATATCTTGTGCAAAAGTAGGAGCGCCTAATGTAGCAGTTGCGGCAATTCCTTTACCAGTTAGGGAAAGATTTTGGTCACCGGCTAAATCAATTTCATCATATTCAACATTAGTGCCGTTGTTTCTAATAAAAGCTATTTTTTTACCAGAGCGATCATATAAAGCTGCGGACATTGCTCTACCAGAAGGTTCATTCGCAAGCGTTTTTTCGTTAGTATCTGTGCCCCATGTATCATCACCAGCACCAGTAGAGGCTAAATATAAATCATCATCTGTAGAATTAATATAAATAGCATGTTGTGTTGTACCATCTACTATAATAACTGCTTTTCTGTTTGTTGCGTCATCTACATCATTATCTGAAACAGCAGTTGTAATAGTAGGCGTACCGGGGTCATCTGCATCGTTAAAACCAAATGTACTAAGATCGTTAGTACTGTCAATATACAAAAATCTTATTTTGTCAGTACCGCCGTCATCAAATGAAATACCTTGTCTGACATTATCTGAAATAGCAGTATCTACAACTGTATCTTGATGTCCAAATGTATTACCAGATAAATATGTTGAATAACGTAGTTCGGCAGCAGTACTATTAAAATATGCGCAGTGCATCCTATCATTCGTAGCATCACCACGAACAACAGCACCAACTTCTTCATGTTCTGCTATTTTAGCTATACCAGATAAAGAAATACCAACGGTCCATGAACCGCCTTCACGTCTTGCTAAATCAGCACGTCTAAAATCGGAACCCATATTAGAATCTTGTACACCTTGATAGAGTACAATAACATCCCCATCAGACCGTATTGAAATAGATGCTTTTGCTATTCCGCCTGCTGGGTCTTCAATAAGTTCTTCTGCGCCGCTTGCTTGCCAAGTATCTCCAGAAGCGCCATCATGCATATCAAAAGCAAGATAGTACGCGTCCTCACTACCTGCTGTATTAATAACAAGAATATGAATAGTATCGCCATCTTGTATAGCAGCGTAAACATTTATATTGTTATGCGCAAAAACAGGTCTATTTGCGCCGTCAATTTCACTAAAACTACTAGTAGGATCAGTTGCCTTAAACATTTTAAGATCAGAAGCACCAATAATATTATCGTGAACCAATTGATAAACATTACCAGTGCTTGAAATAAAAGGCGGAGCAAAACCGTTAATAATAGTTACATCAGTAGTAGCACCTACTGTAGTTGGGAGTGCCATTATAAAACTCCCGAATAAGCTTTAATATTATCAGATGTAACAGAAGGAATAATAGCATGTTCTCCAAAACCGTTAAAATCTAAATGAAAACTCCAATTAGGATAACTTTTAACATTTAACTTTATTGCTGGAGAAAGAATATGGATAATTTTAGCGCTGTGCCCAGAGGCTAAGTTAGAAACAACGTCACATAAAACAAGACCTTCTTCATCTGTAAGACCATTAAGAACTTCTTCCGTTAAAATGTAATCTATTTTACTCTCAAATTGTCTTCCTATTCTTTTCCGAGAAGTATTAGATGAACTATCTTCATCCATAACCAAAGACTGACTTCTAGCGCCTGTTCTTGTCATAAGAAGTTCTAAAGGACGACACATAAATTCAAAAAGACCTGTAACGGATTGGCCTGTTTGTGAATGAATTTTATGAGGGTCTTCCATCCATACAGCATTAGGATGATGTGGACTACAAATGATCCAATCCAGATCAGGATCAACACCAGCTTCTTGAATATAACCGCGTAAATCTGCTTCTTCTGAATTACCTTTTTCTGCTAAAATATAGGCAGAAATATCGGTGCCAACAGCGTTGATACCGTTTTCAATCAAACCTTCAACTGTCCAGCCAAAACCAGCACCTATTACAACGACATTTGCGCCGACGGGTATTCCCGCAGCGCTAATAAGATTTTTCGCTAAAGAACGTTGACCTTTTCCGACGACAAAATCGTTATAATGTACTCGAATACCCGGTCGTGTCGCTGGACGGCCATAGGGTTCGCCTTTAAACGAATAAAATTTATCGAAAGACGCTTTGTCCCACGTAGCCATATAAAATCCCCTTTAATAAATTAGATAGAGAAGATTTTATTTGCGCCGTCATCCCACTGAACAATAACATCGTTACCGTTCGGAGTAAGTGTTAGACCATCAACAAATGCAATCAAGTCTGCTGTAGAATCCACACCTGTATGATTATAAATAATCAAGGCTTCGATAGGATCACCTGTAACACTAATAAGTGTCGTGTCCGCAGCATCAAAGACACCCGCTGTAGTAGTCCTACTTGCTAATGCAGTCGCAGGGCCAACTCGTGCGCCCGCTGCAACATCATCAAGAAAGTCGTCTGTAGCTAAATTTTCTGTATAATCAGCAGAGTCAATTAGCTGAACACGAACATCCAAAACCAACAGGTCTAAATCTGCATCTAACAACTTTTTCTTAGCAGCGTCATAAAGTCCACTAGCCATTTACTTTTTCTCCTTATTCTTGACCTATAATTAAATCGCCTACTTGAAAACGAACACGATCTCCGCTTTGAATTTGAAACTGTGGAGAAAGTGTACCAAACATGATAAAATTCCCCGCTGAAACCGCGTCAAATAAGCCTAAGTGGGTAGCTTTCCCCCACGATGCTGTTGCCGGGCCAAATTCAGCAAAAGCGTCATTTATAATAACTCCTGATCCATCTGTGGCACCAAAAGTTATAATCTGTCTAGCGTAGCCTCCTGCCGAGACTTCGTTAGTTGTTCCATCACGATTTGGAAGCGAGAGCAATAGACCTAAATATACAGGGTTCGCCCGTATACGATCTTGTAAAACTGTGTCTGCTTCTGCAAAAGTTGATGGCATTTTAATATCCGAATTTTTCGTCTGCTGTTTTAGGTTGATTGCGCTCTCTGAATGCATTAACATCTACGATATGCATAGGATTAACAGGACGGCTCATAATACCATATTTCAATGCGTCATATGCATGATCTTCAACATTTTTCTTTTCAACCTTTTCATCATCCAACTTATCAACAGGTAATGTAGCTAGTTGATGAATGAGTTTTGGACAGTTATTGAAAACTCTTAGGGAAGGGCCTACAGGATTTAAAAACTCATTCACCGCGAGGTATTTATGAATTTCTAACTTTCCTGTTCTACGACTATCTTGGTGTCTATCAGCAAAACGCCATCTGCATCCCGCTGCAACCATTGATTCATAGACAGAAGGTCCAATTTCGCCACGCCTTGAAGAAACAGAACCGTCAATAACTCCGTATTGAATACGTTCGCCTTCTTCTATTTCTAAAACATTTTTAGCAAAGTCAGAAGCAAGAACACCTTTATCGTAGTATTCTCTATAAATCCAAAGAATACCGTCCCAATCAACAGCCCCCCAAAGAACACAAAAAGGTGTGGCATATCCCCAATCAGCCATTCTAAATTTATACCAATTATTAGGAACGTCGAAAGGTTCTACAACATGTATTGCTCTATCAAATTCAGGGAAAGCTGCACCCTCGAAAACGTCCCAATTCCCTTCAAGGAACTGCTTCCTCTTAACTTCTGGCAAAGTAGCCAACATAGAAACGTAAGCATCATCATACGTCAAATATGGGTTGTCCCACACTGTTGCAGGAATGTACCTACGTCTAACAACACGCTCTCGCGGACCTTGTGGTGAATCGTAACTAACTTTTATTTCAAAAGTCTCATTCGGCGGGGCGGCATTAATAAACATTTCTTTCACCCACCAAGAACCAATATTTCCGGGGTTTCCTGTTGCTCTCATTTGAGCAGGGATAGTTGGATCAGTAGAACGACAAGAGGACTGTAGCATATTATACACAGCAGGACTTTCATACTGTGGTAATTCGTCAATGCCTATCCAAGTGTACGCACGACCCTGATAACGTAAAGCATCTTGTTCCGTTTCAGCATAACCTAGTTCAATTCTAGCGCCAGAAGGAAACCGCCAAGTATTTTCTTGTTTATTAAATTTAGCGCCCGGATACGCTTTCGGGTACAAAATCATCATATGATGTAAAATATCTCTTAGTTCTGGCATAGTCCTACGAACAAGCAAACCACTCATATTAGGATTATCACAATACCTTAGAGGATCAGCAATTAAAGAATAAGTTTTGCCTCCTCCTCTTGCGCCACCATAAAAAACTTCATCTTCAGATGCCGCTAAAAAGATGGCTTGCTTCTCTGTCGGCTGGAAAATTATTTCTTTCTCTATTTCCTCTTGAAATATAGGATCAGAGTCTATGTCACTTTGTGGCACAACATCTTGCAAAGTTAAATCAGAAGATTCAACTATATTTTTAATGTTTTTCTTTGCTCTCGTAGCGTTTCGTTTAGCCTGTGTTAGCTTTATTTTTTGCCGGACTATCTCTTTTTCTTCTGGTGTCTTAGCCGCAAGAATTTTAGCTCTTTGTGTTTTTCTGTATTTAGAGCCTTTATGTTTACGAGGCTTCGGCGGTGCTACGTTTTTCTTTAGTGCCATATATCAATTCATGCCCATATTCGTCAATAATTTTTAACAATCCAGTATGTGAAATAGGTCTCCCCGTTTTTTCAACAAGCCAAGTAGCTACAGCACGTGAAGAACAAGACTTCAAAAAATAAATAGCTTCAATCAAACATTCTAGTTGTTCGTCAATAGGAATCAACCGTTCTGGATCATCTGGATCATCTTTGTACCCCCAAGGAACCCTAGGAGATATTTTCATCCTCGGCGGAAAGTTCGACATATCCCTCAATTACCTCTATCTTTTCTTTTGGCGGTAAAATAAAAATAGCGCCTTTAGACAAATCTATCGTTTGTCCAGCGCTTTCTTTACTCATACCCATCCTATCTAAGACTTCTGTGGCTGCTTTTATTTTAACATTACCGCCTAGTTGCGTAGGGTTATCCATAACATCACTTAAAGAAAAAACAGCCTTTGCAGAATTCAGAATAAGCATATCCCTAGCACATTTAATTATTTCTTCCCTTAAACGTTCACGCAATGTAGAAATTTTTGTTTTTTTAGAATAACCAGCAACATCCATTGCCTTTCGCCAATCACCTTTAGCAACAGTAAAAAGCGCACCTAAAAAACCACGCTCCATATCTGTAACGTCTTGGAGTTCAGTGAAAATATTTTCTTCTTCTTTAGTAACTTCTTTACTAGTCATTAATTTTTACTTTGCTTAAAATAAGGCTGCCGCGCACTGTAGTTATACAATGCACGGTCAGCCGAAAACTACATTTCTAGCTTATTCAGATTCTTCGTCAAGATTTGTATTTGCATACATTTCAGCGATACCGTCACAAACTGCTTGTGCAGCGCCTCCTGTAGCAAATACTTTATCAACGACTAACTGATTGTTTCCGCTGCCCGAAGAAACCATTCCACCAAAAGCACCACATACAGAAAGAGAATCTTCAATCTCTAATATGATATTACCTGTTTCCGGATCCCACTGTTTACGTATTCCAGTAACTACAGTAGGCTCTCCGTCTGCGTTATCGCGTACTGCTGGGACTTTTGCAACATCTTGACCAGCCGATCCAAGCTTAATAGACGGTGTACGGGTGGCTACATCTATACCAATAGATGCGCCAATAACTTCTGTTTTGGAATAAAGCATATTGGAACCGCTTCCGCTACATGCAGCGAGAATAAGCGGCATCGCAATAGCCAACAGAAAAAGTTTAGTCCATGATTTTATATACATTATTTGACCTATTCAAAGTTTCCTCTAAAAAACACATACCTTCAAGCTGTGTCATATTAGATAAAAATTCTGCCATTTGTTGCGAACCAACCATTGCAATAAAACGACAATTTGGCGGGATTGATATACGTTCAGTAATAATTATCCCAACACCAATAAAATCACCGTCGCTGTAAGCGCCTACAACTTTAGTCCTCGTTACCTGTATCCCGTCTGGATTTTGGTAAGCGTGTGAACAACTTCCTAAAACTAGGGAGACGAGGAAGGCGAGGCATACGAGGAAGCCAGTTTTTCTTTTTTGGGAGTTTTGGTACATCGGGTAAAGGCTCTAATTTAGACATTATCCATGTTCATCCTTTAACTTAATAAAAAGAATACTTTCTAATGAACCAACGAGGAATACCATATTCATGCGCTGGAAGTAAACCTTCTTCGTAGAGCAATGTATATGTTTCCTCTAAAGAAAATTCACGTTCAAACTTATCTTCCAAATGTCTCCGAACATAATGGATATTGGAATGATACAAGCGGAAATAAGTATGATTTGGGTTCTCCGCCAGTTTATCGTAAACTTCTTTCAATGAATGATACTTGTTATACATCATTTTCTCAAAAAAGCAAGTTATTTTTTATCTTTTTTGTAATTTAATGGTTTTACAATAGATAAAAGAGCTACCTTTCTTAGACCTTGTTCTTCTAAAACATCAAGGAACACTTGTATTTTATCCTGATGTTTCAAAGACATAGGCCAAATAGCCTGAACATACCAAGGCTTTTCTTCCTTATCTCGCGCTTTAATAGGGCGGTAAGAAAAAGTAACAGGAAAAACGTTAGAAGTGACTTCTATGTCGTCAGCAGCTTTTAAATAAACAGCGGCTTTGACGTTAGAATTAACAAAAACACGGTCTTTCTTTTTTATCAAAATCCAGCACATACGTTTTTGTGGAACTTCGTAAGTATATAGACCTACTGAAAACACTTTTTTCTCCTGTTTGTATCAATGAAAAGGAATATAGCATGTTTTTAGAGAACATGCAAGAAGAAAATTAATCTTTTTACACCAATTTAGCTTGGTTTTCCAGTTTATAGAACTTTGAGATAGTTCTGGCGTAAGTAAGTTCTTCATTTAAAACAATAATTACATCACTATAGATGAAACTCCCATCTTTGTGTACTTCTGATTTATCGTCGAAAATCTGTCCAATCAATATAAAATTACCATTAGGACGCGGCTGTGTTCTCCAATGTCTAAGAATGGCATCGTATTTTATTTCTGGTTCTTCCTCTGTCGACATGTAACTGCTCCATTTCTACTTTAATATCTCCCCGCTTTAGATGATATTCTAATATGGAAATAAACTTTTCATTAAAAGAATTAGGTATTTTTTTTAAGGTAGAAAGTAAAATCTTTTTTAAATCTAAACTTTCCTTTGTTTTACCATTAATAAAATGTGATAAAACTTGACCTGTCATATCATTCGCTAGTTGTCTTGATGCTTGACAGACCATAACAATCTCGTCAATTAAGCCGCGAGAAACAGTAAAATTATCCATTTCTACTGTGAAAATCCAGTTGTCCATTTATTTCATCTTTCCATGTGTTATACTAGCATAGTGCCACGCCTCTGTTTTTGTCATACCAAGAACAGGAATATATTTGCTAAAACGTTGTTCTACTCCTATGAACTGTGATGCATTATCAAGAATGATTGTAGAACTGCCCAATGTAACAGCTAATACAGCATGGTACATTCCCCTCTCTATATCAAACACAAGGACAAGTTCGAGGTCTTTTTCATCCCAGCCTAATTCTATAAGAGCGAAGTATTTAGCAATAGAATAATCTTCACAATCTCCACCATGCGCCAAAAAATCATTAGGTGTTTTCCACTCACCATCAATATCACTTTTATAAACATAGAGATTTATCAAAAAATTGATAACTTCCAACTGACGAAATTTATCATCCGTAAATCTTCCGCTCTCTTGCAGAATATCGAACCATTGTGTTTCTTCGTTGGAATATTTTTCTTGTATCTGCATCCAGCTAGTCATAGAAGATATAGGAATACTGTGTCCAGTATATCCTAAAACAGACTTCTGCTCATCTGCAAAGGTCTGTGCTGACCCAATAATAGAAAAAAGGACAGTGACCAAAATATATAAAAGTTTGTTTTTAATTAAAAACATGTTGATCCTTTGTCGGCTCCAAATGAACTACTCTATTCGCATTAAACCTTGCGATTGGCTTCGTTCTTTTTTTAGTAAAAACCTCGATAAGAGGAAAATCAAACATGCTTTCTTTTAAATCTACATAATGTATTTCTGACACTCTACTAGAACTAGTTAAACCGCTTATTTTATGACTAAATAAACCACCCACTCGAATACTCCTGTGAGTACGAGACAATCTAAAATGTTCTAATTTAATTCTCATTCACTTTTCCTCTTGACAAAACTGAAAAAATCAGTATAACCATATAACTAAGTGCTGCCCAGCCTAAGCTTACTACAGCATAGTGCAGAGTTTTGAGTAGTAACATTAAAAACAAACATACAGCAGAAACTTAGAAGTTATCATCTACGCCCTCGTCGATTTCATCTTCAACAACTTCAACCTGTTCCATTAAATTCATTTCAACAGCTTGCTCTAAAGCACTAGAGGCCCTTGCCCATAATGTTTCACTTGTTGGATTTGTTTCTGTAACAGTAACGCCGTGTCGATGTGCAGCAACCGCCAATGCCTCTCTATTCTCTGGTGCCACTTCTGGCACATCACGCGCCAAATCATTGTTTAACGGACGATGCATAACCGCAACACTACTTTCTTCTCCTGTAGTAGGATTATGAATAATAATAGAATATTCTTCATCGTTTTCTTCAAGCCTAAATGGAATATGTACTTCTTCTAAAAACTGTACAATAGCTTGTTGTTTGATAAAACTATTAGATGGTGTACGAGGGAGACTTTTCTCCATTTTATTTGTTGATAAATTTTTTCTTTTTTTACCACTTACAACAACACGAAGTTCGTCTACTGCCAGTATAGTATTAGGTTTAAAGAAATCAGATATTTTTAGTTTATCTTGTGTTAAACGTTCATTAAGTTCTACATAGCTTTCAATACTTGTACTAGCATAATCTAAAGAATACGGAACTATTCCCTGATTAGTTATTTCACCTGTTTCAGTTTGGGCTAACATGCTTATATAAGCATAGTAATATAGCTTCTTTGTCACAGAAGCCCAAAAATCTCTATCTTCTATTGTCCCTTCCCAATGCAATCCATCATCAATTAGCTGCGCCGCATACGCTAGGCAATGGGCGTCGGACTGGATTTCTACTTCTCTTGCTGTACGAGGCATTTTCTACCTTTCTATTTTTTGGCTACATAGTCATTTTGGCATAGTACATAAGTAGCGCTGTTGTTATAGCTGTTACAACGCCGATTGTCAAGTTTTTTCTGACGAATTTGAATGATTTCTTGGTGTACCACAGGTACAGTGAGTTTACTATGACATAGTACGCGAGCATGTGCGCTACGAAGGAAGCGACACCGATCATACCCCATATTAAGTCTGCATAGAACGTAATAAAGTTTTCCATAGTTTATTCCTTTTCTTTCTTGTTTTGAGAAGCCGCAAATCCTGATAGAAGATTTTGTTGTTCCTTAATTTTGTCCGCTGCCATACGTGCTAAATCTTCCGCTACAAAATGTCCAACACATACGCCATCTTCATGTGCATCTGGAAATAGGTCTGGATTATCACTGTAACGAGGAAAAGCTAACGCCAATCCTAATACCTGACAGATTATTTCATTCGTTTCTGACATAGAGTATTCTAAATGTCTAATACGTGCGTTTTTTTCTTCTATAAGATATTCCATAATCCATTCCATCCTAATAAGAAAACTATCCCTATCAATATATAAGGTAACAACACATACATGAAAAATGCATGTTTGTCAAGAAGGCTTTCTAGTTTCTTCTTAAACTTACTGTCTATAAAACACCCCATACTACATTCCTAATAGAATGAGGAAGAAACCAGATATGGCGTCTTTTATTGCTTCAAGCCAGTGTTTGCGTCGGTTGCGATATTTGGGCATTAGCCTTTGTCCTTTTCTCGATCATATATTACTGGATAGATAGCGATAAAGACCATAGAAAGTATAACTGCTGGGATACCATAACTAGGAGATAGAAAGAATGCTGTTTGTAATATAAAGCCTATAGCAAATACAGCAGCAACAAAAAGTGCTATAATCCCAATCATTGCTAACAGAGACTTCATCACTACTTTGAGATAAAAATAATGTGTCATTTTATCCTCCGAATACTACAGCTAGATACAGAATAGCTGTCCCAATAAAGCAAATACTAAGACAAATTACATAAGCTTTGTCATCCATTATTTCATCCTTATTACCAAGTAGATGCTAACGCATCAACAACTATTTCCCATAAGATTTCGTCAGGAGTGCCGTATCTACTAAAATCTTGATCTGGTTCTTCTGTCTTTAAACAAAATACAGATGGTGTTATATCTGTTATTTCTGTTTTTTCCATTAATGTGACAACTGGATACTCTAGCGGCGTTACTAAATGGTATAGTCCTTTAAACATTTGGTAAGAACTTCCTTTTTCTATTATTTGAAGTTCTCCCTTTCTGATAGAGTATGTTTTATCGTTTGTCCTAATTAATGGTCTGTTTCCATTTTCTTGTTTTTCTCCTAAACATGCATATTTATGGTACTCCCCGGCAGCGTTTTCGGACACTTTTAAAATTTCATTTTGAAGAACACCGCGTAGCACGGTACTATTAAAACTAAATCTATGATTATGTTTGTCCGTTTTTATTATTTGTTGATTGGAAATATGTTTAGACCAAATATTTAAACGTTTTGTTTCATCTAAATAAATTTGGATAAAACCATTTCCATGAACAGAGATTACATCCATTATTCCGTCCTTTCATCAAATACGTGGTCAGAAATAGTTCCTATAGCACCACATACAGCAGCGCCTACAATTTCTATTGTAGTAAAACCTAAACCACCTACTTCTCTATAACTACCGTTTTCCATCTTCATCAATAAATATGCTGCGGTGATGCTTTCGCCTTTTTCAATGTCATCTAACCAGTCTGCAAGCCAGCGAAGATAGTCTGCCATATCAAAATCTTCTACATGATCACGGTCAAAGATTTCACGCCTTTGTAGTTTTTTGAAGTCAACGACTTTCTCTTTATCAGTCATTTTTAGTTCCTATAGGTTCTTCCTAATCCATTCTGCTATTTCTTCAAAGTTTAATTCCAGTATGTCATTAAACGCGTATAAGACAGATTGAGGAAGTGATTCTAGTTTTTTATCTTTATAGAAATAAGAGTTCCATATTTTTTCTGGTAATTCTCCTACACAATTTATGTTTTCTCCAACAAAATAACAATTATTTTTTGTATCTTCATTGAATTTTTCATCCATTATCATAGCGGCAACACCTAAACAACAATATTTATTTGTGTCAGTTCTTAACAAATTTTGAGTTTGTGCATAATCACCAGAAAGCAACGCAGCAATCCATGATGTTTTGACAATTTCTCTTAATTTTGTGCATTCATGTTTCAGAACTGGATAAACACTGTCAAACGGCACAGCCGATGCCATGTTAAAATCTGTTTGTGTTTTTAGGCTAAATAATGTCATAATCTTCTTCCTTTTTTCTAAAGAGGCAACAGGTGACCCAACCTATGTCGTTGCTTTAAACGTCCCTAACCGAGCATCCTTCATAAACACGTTTCCTTCTCTTTTTGTCACGCATAGCTATGAAAGGCTAAGTAGCGCTGCGTGAAACTTTAAACTACAATAATTTTATGGTTGTCGTCTATACGCAATCCAGCATCTTCTACAATTTGTTTTTGAAAACCAGTCTGAACCATTCGTATAACATGTCTATTTTTGTCATGTATACGGAAAAGGTCTGTTTTTTTACCCGTTATTGGTTCGCGAAGAAAGATTGCTATTCCTTGCTCTGCTATAGTATAATTATCTAGTCGCCGTACCCCTATTTCAAAAGGTACTGCTTCGTGTCCATCTGTTGCTGGTATAAAAGTCATGTCAATTCTCCATTGATCTGTCGTGAAGGTTAGCGGATAGAACGTCATCTAGCGTTTCATATTCAGGTTTTTCTAAAGATGGGGCATTTAGGCGTGTTTGAATTTCTTGAAGTAGGTTTTCGATGTGATCTACTTCTTTTTGTGGTAAATCTGCATAGGACGTTGAAAAATCTAGCAAACATTCGTCGTTTTCTAAGCGAATAAACAGCGAAACATAGGCGTCAATGAGTCCACTGGCGTCTATTTCTGTATTTATGGAGTAATCCACTAGGAATTTGTTTGTTTTTATCATTTTTTGTTCCTTTTTGGATAAAATTTACATTTTTCTATGTTGTAAAGTTTTTTTAGTTCTATAATCTTCCTTTTTATGTTATATTGTTTGCGAATTTGGTTAGATTATTAACATACTAGGTTTACAGTGTCAACTCTTTTCGTACATCGAGCGCGTATACGTAGTACGTAGCACCCCCCGGTGGCCCTCGCACCCCCAGTCATACCAAAATGTTCCATAATACATGTTATGCGCGTTAGGAAAAACCCTGATAGATCATCATGTTAGGGTAATGCCGAGCAGGATACAGATTGCCGTCAAGATCAGCCGCCATGTGCCGTGCTGTTGACGTTCGGGACGCTTCACAGTGCTTTCTAGGGCCAACACAGGGCTGCATAGGGTACTGGAAGGGGTAACGGGTGCGCTTTGCGTTACGTGGGAGCGTTGGCAAGGGCTAGATTGCGCCTGTGTACTATCGGAGGGAGGCACGACAGCAGCGGAGGCAGCAGCTAGACCCTTGCCAACACGGGGGGCAAAACGTTTAAACACTAATTTAAACTGTGACCATGCAATGCGTAGTGCCTCGCGGAAATACTCGCTAGGCTTACCACCAAACTCGCCAGCGCCTTTATAGGCAATGGTCCAAGCTTCACTCATTATGGCAGCATTTATTGGCATTGTTTCTTTCTATTGGTCCCTTCGCTATCGCCAGACTTCGCTAAGAGATTAATAGGCTAGGCGTGTTCATCATCCTTTGACCTAGTACCTAACTCTAAATTTATGCCGCGTTAGCCCTATCAAGGTTTTTGGCGTTTCGCGGACTTGTTTAACTGGCAGCGTACCGGCTTAGACGCAAACGTCCCTAACTTTCTGCATAAACCTAGACCAGTTTGCACATCTTATCAAAACTAACCAACACTGTCAAGAAATAAAAATACTATTTTAAGCAACAATATTACTGAAACAGTTAAAAATAAACAATATCCTATCTGGACGTTTAAACGCTTTTATGCTACCATATAAGAATAATACGTTTGTGCTCTTTGACATTGTGAATATGAAAAGGCTGTCTATATCCCGATAGGCAAATAGATAGCAAACGGTTTAGCTTCTCTTATGTGCCTGTTTAGGACAACAGACATAAAAGGGGACAAGACAATGACAACACGTGAACTAAAGTTCTTTAGTGATCCGTCACATGGTTGGTTAAGAGCCACAATAGCTGATTTAGTGCTATTCAACATTGTTAATGAAATTACCCACTATTCGTATTCTCATGGTTTGTATGTATATTTAGAGGAAGATTGCGACATTGCAACCTACCTCGCCGCTGCGAAACAACATGGTGTAACAGTACACATACAAGAAAGGCCAGAATTAGCCTTTGACTCGGTAATACGAACATACGATAAATACGATCCGAAGAAAATACTTGTCAACGCGGCATAGCGCCACAACCCTAAACAGGTACATAAGAGTAGCTAAACCAGTCTAGACTTTATCAGGTGCCTGTATAGAAAGGCGGGACACTATGAAAAAACGCGGAACTAACGTGGAACTGTGCGAATATTGGGTGCAAAACTGTTTAAGAGTTTTTGATGGAACGTCAGAGACAGGACATGTCACAGGCCAAAACAACAACGGAACGTTGTATTTTATAAACTGTGTATTATATAGTTATGGCTCACATTATCCATTAGCGTTCTTTTCAACAACGAAAAATCAATTCTTTGTTAATTTTGACCGGTATTCCACCACAACGTCGAAACACCGTAGCCAGATGTACAGTGCTTTACCGCAAAACTATATAAATCATTCAGAACACTTTACCACGGAACAAATGCAAGCGGGTATTGAAAATCCGTATTATTGGAACTAACACTCTTACACCATACAGGCACCTGATAAAGCCTAGACAAACCTAGTCCCTTTCAAGTGTCTGCGCAGAAAGGCAGAACACTATGAAAGACCCAAACGACGTTAACAATTTTTGGATTGTTATGCTCATTGCTTTGTTAGTCTTTATAGCGATGGCAGCATGAAAACCCGTGAAGAATGGCTAAAAGAATTAGCCGATAAGTTTACCCCCGTTATACATGAAATGACTGATTTAGCATTTCCGAAGTTTCGCGTTACTTGTGGCTTTCCATCTAAAGGCGGCACGTTAGGCAGAAAAAGCAGAACGCGCGGCCAGTGCTGGAGTGCTTTAAATAGTGATGACGAACACGCGGAAATCTTTATCAGTCCAGTCGAAAATGACGGGAAAGAAATAGCTGCTATCTTAGTACACGAATTAATCCATGCGGCTTTGCCTGATGCAGGACATAAGAAACCGTTTCAAAGTGCTGCAAAGAAATTAGGACTTGAAAAACCTTTCACTGCTACAGTACCAACGAGTGCTTTTTTCGACTGGGCGCAACCTTTCCTTGATACCATGCCGGATTATCCCCATGCACGTTTAAATGCTTATGATCCGGTAGGCGCAAAGAAAGCACAAAAGAACCGCCAGCTAAAATGCGAGTGTGAAGCTTGTGGATATATTTGCAGGGCTGCGCGTAGCTGGATCGTTTCAATGGGACCGCCTCACTGCCCGGAACATGGTGCAATGGATGCGATAGACCTATAAACCCGTTTACACGCGCAGACACTTGAAAGGGACTAACCAGAAAGGCTATACAATGCTTAAAATATCTGTTAATAATCGCAATACTACATGGATACCGCAATTTAAGCTAAAGCGGAAATGGTTTTCTTTGCGCCTTGTTGTGTTTGTTACTATCAATTAGGAAAGGCAGAACTATGACAATCTTAACAGAAAAGACGCCAGTCCATGAAATGACTGATAGTGAAATGGTTCAACATATTTATAGCCATTTAAAAGAGCAAGATGGTCCTTGTCTTGCCCCTGATCCTGTAACTATGATGTCTTGCCGGTATCATTTCAAAAATCTTGCTTGCGCTGTTGGCTGCTTAGTTCCAGAAGAAATCTATATCGAAGATATGGAGTTTAAAGGACTTGATGGTTTTTGGACACCTAAATTTGCTGAAGTTAGACGGTTCCTTGGTTTGCATTTAAAAAGACCTAAGCATTCAGCGCCATATATTGAAGAAACGCAACGCGTTCGTATTCTAAACGCATGTCAAAGGGCGCATGATAATTATAATGACGTTTCTTCTCACACACCATGGCAAGATTATCTTAAAACGAAGTTTGAAACTATCAATCGCGTATACTCTTTAAAATTACAAATATAAAGACGTGTAAACGCTTTTGTCTCTGCCACGGAAAACCCTGTTAAGTCGCTGTATTGACTTGGCAGGGTTTTCTTTTTATGGTATAATCTTCGATGCCTATATTTACTATACATACAATAAGCCGTGGTTTTGTCATTTGCACAGGTGCTTTGGGCGACATTTTCCGCGTAGGAAATCTATATTGTTTTATTAAGTATAGTAGGGGGCTAGAAGGTCCGCCAGAATATTGTATACGATTCGACGATGGGAGTAGAAGTCGCTCATATACCCATGAAGTGACAGGAGATTATTTTAATGTGGCACATGAAGAAGCTTTTTCACATGAACGTAGATTTGATATGGAACATGAAAGCTGGTCAGACTGGCTTAACGAACATCATCTTAGCAGTAGAGATGTATTAAGAGTATCTCCTATACAAGGTAA
>Ga0114923_10001422_pt1 | contig 16596 bp, 19 predicted proteins | sample SumtaG_FD_89578 | JGI IMG/M metagenome (GOLD analysis project Ga0114923, IMG submission 89578) | Deep subsurface microbial communities from Indian Ocean to uncover new lineages of life (NeLLi) - Sumatra_00157 metaG | ecosystem: Environmental > Aquatic > Marine > Oceanic > Sediment | place: near...
CCTCTGTTCATAGAAGAGATGAGTCTATAATGTATTGGAATGACCCCGACACATTATATGGACTTGATCATCGTAAGCCTATTGTTGAAGTAAGTGTTACAAAGAATAAAGAAGGTGGACTAAAAGATATCCTATACTTCAAGCACAAAGCAGACGCATGCTCTATGGAACCCTTGACGACAGAAGAGACTCGGGAACTCAGAGAGCGTAACGAAGCAGCTAAAGAGACCTCACAAACAATCATTATGGGTAAAGACCCCATAAAATCTAAAGAGCGAGTCCCATTAGTCGCACCATCTGGTGGCTTTCTAACTAACCCAATGCAAGAAGAGGACAATGGTGAGATAACATCGAGCGTATTTAATGTCGGATCTTAGAGATATATTAGATGGATTACGAGCAAGGCCTTATGTTGTGGGTAACAAGGCCAGAGTAAATAATTACCCAAGCGCAGCTTCAGTTCAGTGGGTAGATGACTCAGACATCACCCGAACAATTGGTTCATGTCTACGACAACAGTGGTATAGTTTTAAGGGCTTTAAGCCACCATCTGTGGGGCCATCAAGTGCCCGCATGTCCCGCATCCTTGAACTTGGTAACGTATATGCAGACATATTCGTTAGAGAGATTAAAGAAGCTGGACTGTGGGTAGGTGATGAAATACCCTTTCAACTACCAGAACTTAGGCTTAGTGGTAGGATCGACGGACTGATCAAAGATCCAGACCAAGCTCCCCCACCTCCTGCTCGTCCTGCACCCAGTCAGCTCATGGGTATTGAGTTTAAGACTACAGCAGGCTATTATAATGTTAAGGGCCCCATCATATCCACAAGGGATACACCCCTAAAACCCAAGCCTGAACACGTACTACAGTGTTGTATATATCTGGCCTACTATAAGAAGTTTGGTATTAAGAAGTGGTTACTCGCCTATATAGATAGGGCATTGGGCCAGTCTGAAAACAACCCAACCCATTGGAATATACATACTATATCTTTTGACGATGACGAACACCCTGTCATAACTAATGATCAGGGGACAAAGATATGGACACACTTTACATTAGAGTCTATATTCGACAGGTATAGGCAGCTAAATAAATATGTTGATGATGACACTCTACCCGACCGGGACTATTCCCTACAATACACAAACACTGTATTGCTAAGGATGTATGGCAACGGTGAGTTAAACAAGGGTGACACCACAGGTGTCAACGCTAAGATAAAGAAACTAAAGAAACCTATCGGCGACATAACAAACGACGACCCATTACTATTAACTAAGGGTGACTGGCAGTGTAGGTTCTGTGACTTTGCAGAGACATGTTATTCTAATACACCAGACAAACCAGATACTCCAGCTCTTGTTGCTGAAGAAGTTAAAGCTCCACCTCCACCCGAACCAGAAGAGGCACCAAACGTAGCATGAAACAAGATATTATACGGCGGCTAAATAAGATCATGGGTATCCATGATGTCCATATTATATATGCCTGTGAATCTGGTAGTCGTGCATGGGGCTTTAGCTCAGAGGATAGTGACTATGATGTGCGCTTCCTATATGCTCATCCCCCAGAATGGTACCAATCTATATCAGTAGAACATAAACGAGATGTAATAGAAGACACCAAAGACTTCCCCTTTGATATTGTTGGTTGGGATATCCGTAAGGCACTTAAATTATTGGGCAAATCAAACCCTCAACTAATTGAGTGGACACGTTCTCCTATTGTTTACATGGAAGACCCTGGATATAAACAATTCTCTCTTATTATTGACAGATGCTTCTCTCAGCGTAAGTCAATGTATCACTACATAAATATGTCAGAACATACAAGGAAGACATATCTTGAGGGATCACATATCCTACTAAAGAAGTATTTCTATGCCATCCGACCACTATTAGCTTGTCTATATATGGAGCGTGTAGGTAATAACATACCCACAGACTTCACAACATTGGTCCATACAACTCTTAAACCAGTAACAGAAGCAGACCTAATCCATGCTATTGGTAAGCTATGGGACGAAAAGACATCTGGTCTGGAAAAACAAATGGGACCAAGGATCAAAGTAATTGATCAGTTTATATACGAAGAAACTAAACGGTTAGAAGCACAAAACTTTACCGACACTAAACTAGACATGACACTACTTGACAGAACATTTAGGAATATACTACATGATTCATATAATCTCGCGGCAGTGTAAATTCTCAGCCACAAGCGCAAATAAAACCAGACCTGACTGGTTCTCTAAAGAGGTATGTTTTAGGAACCTATATCATAGCATCACACGTGATACAGTTACGATGTCTGTATTCTTTGACGGGACAGAAGATGAATACAGAACAAGCTTTGTAGATGATCTATGGGATGGAGAATATGAATGTCACCCATTCTATAGTGAAGCTAAAGGATTCACATACTTGATCTTAAAGATCGCCAGAGAATACGACGACGATGATATCGTATACTTTTGTGAGGATGACTATCTACACGATCGTAATTGGGTGCCTATCCTTCGGGAAGGATTTAGTATACCTAATGTTGACATCGTTACTCTATACGATCACAAAGACAAGTATGATCTGAATATGTATCCTGACCTTAAGAGTCAAGTCTTTGTAACTGAGTCATGTCACTGGCGTACAGTACCTTCTACTTGCCATACCTTTGGTGTTAAGGTTAAGTGCATCAAGGAGTTATGTAGCATCTGGCTCAAGTACTCTCCAGAAACTGGTACAAGTACTGACCACGAAAAGTTTGTAGAGCTACAACAAAATGGCGCCCGACTAATATCCTCTATGCCTGGATATGCAACACACGTACAGCCACCATGGCTCTCTCCAATTACAGATTGGAAGGGTGTTCACTCTATCTCCGACGTTAATTGCACCGAATCTGCTTAATTATTCCGCCGTCACCCTTTCTCTTAGATGAGAGAGTGTTCACGAGCTTAGGTATCCTTAAGATTGCATCCAGTCTTAGGGTAAATGGTTATGCTGTAGACTTACTTGACTTAGCAGGGATAAAGAACTATACGGATGTAGTGGATGACTATATATCTATCTACCGTGATGACCCACCGCTAACGGTGGGTATCACTGCTACAACACCTCAATTACCTGCTTCAACTAAAATAGCCAAGAGGATTCCAAATAGTATTAGAACTATATTGGGCGGGCCTCACGTATCCTTATTACATGTTGCAACAAAGGGGAAGAAGGGTGGTTGTGAGCGCGCCAAGACAGAGATCAATAACATGCTAAAGGCATTTGATATCTTAGTCTGTGGTGATGGTGAGCGTGCTATACATGAGGCAATGACACAAAATAAATGTATCATTGATGCCGACAACCCTAAATCTGATCTATTCTTAACCAATGAAGATTTAGATAACGCCCCACTACCAGCACGGGACCTTGTTGACTTAGACTCATATCACTATCATATAGATGGTGCCCGCGCTACCAGCCTTATCTCTCAACTTGGCTGTCCCTTTAAGTGCACCTTCTGCGGTGGCAGAAGTGCACCATTCCTACGTCGTGTTCGGTCACGTAGTACGGAATCTGTCATATATGAGATAGAACATATCTATAAAATCTATGGTTATACAGGCTTTATGTTCTATGATGACGAACTAAACGTCAGTAAGAATCTACCTGAACTGATGCGTGAACTAATTAAACTACAAAAGAAATTGGGTGTAGAGTTCCGGCTCCGTGGGTTCCTTAAGGCCGAGCTCCTCACAGAGGAGCAGGCCGACCTTATGTATCAGGCTGGGTTTAGATGGGTGCTTATAGGTTTTGAGTCCGGCGATCCTACTATACTTAAGAACATACGTAAGATGGCAACGATGGAGGATAATACACGGGCCCTCCAAATCGCCCATAAATACGGCCTTAAAGTCAAAGCTCTCATGTCCATCGGACATGCAGGGGAGTCTCAATATACTATAGACAATACAGAAGAGTGGCTCTTACATAATGAACCAGATGACTTTGACTGTACTATCATAACTGTCTATCCTGGAACACCTTACTTCGATGACGCAGAACTAATCGATGGTCATTATGTTTACACTGCAGAGAATGGTGATAGACTATACCAAGATGATGTTAGGTATATGTACGAGGCCGACTACTATAAGGGTATACCAGGTAGTGGATACAAAGCACGAGTATGGACTGACTCCCTATCAAAAGAACAACTCATTATAGCACGTGACAACCTTGAAGAAGAAGTCCGCTCAGTTTTAGGGATACCATTCAATCCAGGTGCACCCAGCATCCTATACGAACACTCAATGGGTCAACTACATATACCAGACAACATACTGAGAACATCACTATGATTAAAATACCTTCATGTACACTTGTTATGGTTGAGACCAGACAGGTTAATCTTGCCATCAAAACCCTACAATATATGATGGACAGAGTAAAGTTCGATGACGTTATTCTATTCACAAGTGAACATGACTCCTTCGACTATTATGGAGACGGTATTAATAAGATGGGGATCCAGATAAATGATGTAGATGACTACAACCGATTCATGATCTGTGAACTACCTACTTACATTACTACTAACCGTATACTCTGTACTCAGTGTGATGGCTTCATTACCAATCCTGATGGGTGGATGGATGAGTTCTTGGAGTATGATTATATAGGCGCACCTTGGTGGTATCATCCTTATAACAGTATGCCTGGGCAGGCTATCTCCACACCCTCTACGTGTGTAGGTAATGGCGGCTTCTCTCTTAGGTCATTAAAGATGTGTAAAGTAGCCAAAGCAGTAACCGAAAAATATAACATAAATAATATACATCCTGAAGATGTATATGTGTGCCGTACACTTCGACCGTACATGAATGAAGCTGGTGTAAAGTTTGCTCCTGAATGGCTCGCCCATAAATTCTCCTGTGAGGACCGTGTGTATGCAAATCAGTTTGGTTTTCATGGTCATAATACTTACGACATGAACCCTCTACTACCACGTGTTGTAGAAAATTGTGACCATTGCAAGGGTAGACCAGAAAGTGATCACGGCAGCTACTGTAAAGAATGTGGTAGACGAATTGGTGGTGGCTGGAGACAAATCTCCGACAGAGAAACAAGAGTAACAAACTAATGGAAGATGAATATTATTGGAACATCTATAAAGATGGATGTTGGATAGACACACTATTTTTCCCTGATCATTACACAAAAGAAGATGTCATGGATGAAATTCAAGACTTAGACCCTTATGGTGATGCACTAACTATAAGTGGGCCACACGAACATGATTAAAGGAATGATCTCAGCCATTATGCCCACATATAATCGTGGACATACCTGCCTTATACAAACAATCAAAGATATACAAGCCCAAACCTATAAGAATTGGGAGCTAATTATTGTTGACGATGGTAGTACCGATGGCACAAACGATATTGTTACAAAGCATACTATAGAAACACAAGACAAACGGATACACTATCAAAGAGCATTCGTCAATTCAGGTTGTGTTACTATACCTCGGAACATAGGTATCGTAGTATCAGAGGGAGAGTTCATAGCTCATTGTGATGATGATATCGTACACTTCCCACACAAATTTGAAGTACTTGTTGAAGCACTTAACAATAGACCAGACTTAGACTTAGCCTATGGATTAAGAAGAGCAGAGAGACAAGGACCTGGTGGTATTGGCACAGATATATATGATATAGTCGGGCCGCGTAACTACAACCCATTGGAAACTTGGGGTGTTGATGGTTCACAATTCATGTACCGACGCAGAGTCTACAATGATATACCACTGGTGTTCTGCAAACGTGGATGTGATTGGGAAACAATGAAAGCCATCTACCGCAACAATCCTGAATTTATTGAAGTAGATAGCATCGTGAGCCAATATAATTGGCACGGCGGGAACCGATCACTGGACGATGAGGGAACAAAGAACAGAATGTATTACCCAGAACGCTATAGATCAACATTTGAATACTATAACTCTGACAGCAAATATAAATACTCACTGGAGCCATTTTAATGAAGAAGATCGCAATACTTACCCTGTCTATGGGTCGAGACAGATACTTAATGGACTTAATCGATTCCCTTATGGGTAGTGATCCCACCCACTTCGACCATTTTATATTATTTCAGGGCACTGTTCCCTCCATGGAGCTTGCATCATTTATGAATGATGCTGTCGAGAACGGATACCCACTTCGGTTCTCTAACTCACCTGATAACTTAGGCATAGGACTCGGTCTTGAAAAGATGAAGGAACTATTCCTCGAAGACTGGAAGAGTGGGACCCAACTAATCATAAAGATGGACGACGATTGTGTTATACGATCACCCGACTTTACTAATCATATCCTTGAGCTCGCTGAGCTTAATCCTACTGCAGTCTTCTCTCCCTTCCCTGTTGGCCTAATAGGTAACCTTGCTGGGCCCCCACTGGTTGGAGAACGCAGGGTAGAGCTTGGACATGATATGGATACCTACTACACTATCCGCCCCGTACTACACTTGGGTGGCTTTGCACGGGTATCCCCAGCCAAGCTATTCATGGATTTCAAGTTTGTCGATGATAAGAGCACAACTTCCTCAGGTTGGGAAGATGGGGACTTCAGTAATATGTGTAACAAATTTGGAATCGAAATGTTCTACCTTGAGAATGCTCTCATAGTCGAACATAACGAGAGCACACTTGGACAACACTTACGTTACGGTAAGGACTACTTTAAGAATCGCAATGTCTAAGAAACCTAAATATCTAATCACTATAGCGATGTATGATAATAATATGGGAATTTCATTTCTAAAGAAATGGGAAACAGAAGCCCCCCTAAATATAGACACTCAATTTGTTATTGCAAAAGGTGACAATGATGAACTCATAACTTTGGCACGATCATCTGGACTAACATATATAAGACCAAATATAGGAAGAGATTACGGTAGCTATCAATGGTCATGGGCAACACATAGATATGCTGGGTTTACTCACTTCCTATTTCTTAATGATGATATCGTATTTGCAACACCAGATTGGTTTGATAAGATGCATGCCGGTTTTGCATTAGACGAAAACATTGGTATTGTAAGTGCACAAGTTGGCCTTAATCATAAAGGACAACGTATTCCAAGAGGACCATTCTGGTCAGCCAAAGCAGAAGTAATGGATGCATTAGACTGGCAACCATTAACGTGCACACAAGATGCATATGACCAAGAAATGGACCTTATACCACCATTATATGATAGGTGGAAGATAGCTCAGGTTGGTAATTGTACAAACATACTATATGATGGATGGAAAAGAGGTCCTGAATATGTTGACAAGGATACAGTATTCTAATGATAGCAGTGTATGGAGCAACAGGATTTATAGGTAATTATTTCTGTAAGAAATATGAACATGAAGTACAAGAAATCCATCGACTACAAGACGAAATACCACCTGATGCTCGCCATGTATTATATCTTATTAGCACAATAGATAATTATAATGTGCACACAGACCCACACTTAGACATACAAACTAACCTTGTTAAGTTAATGAAGGTTTTAGAAACTCTTCAAGAAGGACAGGTCTTTACATTTATCAGTTCATGGTTTGTGTATGGGAATACAGATGTTCCAGCCACAGAAGAGAGCCCCTGTAATCCACAAGGGTTCTATTCGATCACAAAGCGTACAGCCGAACAGTTAGTAGAATCATACTGCAAGACAAAGAACTTACAATATCAGATCTTCAGACTCTGCAATGTATATGGCGAGACAGATCATAAAGCATCAATCAAAAGAAATGCAATGCAACATCTGATTGGAGAGCTTGCAGAGAATAGGGACATTAAACTATATAATAATGGTACAGATAGACGTGACTTTATGCATGTTGACGACGCATGTAGAGCCATTAAGTTTCTGATGAGAGATGGTTTCTATGGGATATGTCCCATAGGTATAGTAAATATATGCTCCGGTCAAACACATTCATTCGCATCAATCATGCATTATGCTAAAGCAAAATTAGATTCACAAGCTAAGATACTAAGTAGAACCCCACCTGCGTTTCATAACCAAGTACAGGTCAAAGATGCATCCTTAGACAATAGTCTACTCAAAAGATATGGATGGAGACCAGGAATAGATATTTGGGAAGGAATAGATAGAATAATTGAGAATCTTTAAATGAGACCACATGAACTACAACCTGTACTTGACAGAATTAATGAAAAGGATATCCAAGGTGATATCATCGCATTTGGAATTGGTCGCGACGAAGACGAACTGGATACATTACTTGGTTTCTGCAAAGATAGAGGATGTAGCCTCTACATGATAGACTCTTTCAAAGGTCTACCTGAACCAGAGAATGAAGAGGATAGGACTCCAAATGAAAAAGACAAAGGACGTCATGAATGGGGAGAAACAGAATATCATAGAGGTCAATTCTGTAAACCATTAATGGAAGTAATGAGTCATATAGCGAAACAGAATATTGACTGGTTCAATCATGCATTCATAGTTCCTGGATGGTTCAAAGATACACTTCCTGACCTACAACATGATGAACCAGATAATATTTATGCTGGCTGTCTTATTGATGTTGACTATCTCAGTTCAATGAAGATAGTTCTTGAATACATGAATGGAAAACTACACAAGAATGGGATTATAGCATGTCATGAATGTTTACAATTAGAGACCGTAAATATAATGGCTGATAACTATAAGCTCTTAAGGGACAATGAAGGTGAATTAGTTATTAATACATCGGCATTCTATACTATTCCAGAATATCAATGAAAACTATATTGTTATACCCACCACATCAAGCTTGGAAAGGCACAATGTGTAAACCTAATGGCTCACTCGCCTATCCTTATCTTGCTGGTGCATTAAGAGATGCTGGACATACTGTCGAGATATTTGATGCCTGTGTTGGTAATAATAAAGATGACTTGAATCTATTCTTTAATAGTCCCACCGAACTTGAGAATAGTCTCTATCGTACTGGAGTGAGTGATGAACGTATCCTTGAAGAAGTTATGAGCTCAGGAGTAGTAGGCATAACTTCTATCTTCACAGATCAAGAGAGTATGGTACTTCACTGTGTCCGACTGATCAAAAAACATTACCCAGAAATATATATAATAAGTGGTGGTGTAAATGCTCGAAGCCGCATGCAACAATTCTTTGACGCAGGTGTTGACGCTATATGCTTATCAGAAGGTGAAAAAACTATTGTTAAACTTGTTGAGTCATTTGAATACAAGGGGCACTCAGAACTATATTCAATCTCTGGAATAGCATATATGTCTATCTTTGATGAGATAATGATTAATCCCACCCATCAAGAAGATATCATACAAGACCTTGACGAACTTCCAATGCCAGCTTGGGATTTACTACCTAATGAACGATACTGGAAAATCGGTCGCCCACATGGGGGAACATTTAAACCAGGCACAGAATTCCGATATGCAGCCATTATGACATCACGTGGTTGTCCTTATAAATGTACATACTGTCATATTGCAAAGGAACTACCATATTCGGACGCGGGTGATATTAGCAAGTTTAGGATAAAATCTGACGAACGTGTTCTGAAAGAACTTGAGGCTCTAAAAATACTTGGCGTCAAACAAATATATATAGAGGACGACTCACTATTTGCTAAGAAACAACGTGGCATCGACTTACTTAATAAAATAAGAGGCGACTGGCAGATCTTAGACGTTAATGGAGTAAACCTCGTCCATATGTTTAAACATAATAAACCAGACATGGATGTCATTAATTCTTTGATTAACGCTGGGTTTACTGAGATTACTCTTGCTTTTGAATCAGGTGTACAAAGAGTCATAAAGAAATATGCCAGTAATAAGTGGCAAACCAATAAGGTTAATACTGCCACCTTATTTAAGGCATGTAATGATAAAGGCTTAAAGATAGCAGGTAATTATATGCTGGGTTATCCCGATGAAACAAGAGAAGAAATGGAAATAACTATAGAAATGGCACGCCGACATAAATTAGAAGGTATGAATAGCGTAAACTTCTTTTGTGTGATACCATTACCAGGTACACCACTCTTCGATATGGCAATAGAAGGTGGTCATATAAATAGAGATACATATAATCCAAATGAAATGACTTGGATGAAAGCCGCTATGAGCAATCTTGCAGTAAGCACAGAAGAGTTAGAAACCATTAGAAATACAGCATGGAAAGAAATCAACTCTAAAGATGTTACTGACTTCAAAAAAACAATGACAATATGAGCAATGAATACGTAAAGTTCTCAGGAGATAACCCATTTGGCTCACAAGCTAAGATGTTACTCCACTTTGAAAAACTACATGAGTATCTATCTACTGGTGATACAACACCTATATTCATGGAGATTGGGTTAACAGATAGATGTAATGAGAACTGCTACTGGTGTATTACTGAAAGTGGTCGTGACAATAAAAATGGTGCAGAGATAAAACTACAGCCATTACTAAAGTTCTTTGTTGACTTTGAGACAATGGGCGGTAAGGCTCTGACCTTTTGTGGACAAGGTGAACCAACTAAATATCCATACTTTATTGAGGCAACATCTGGAGCTAATGAAGCAGGATTACAATTAGGTCTTATGACGAATGGAGTCTTCCCGAAAAAATTAATCCCATACATTGGCAATTGTTTTGAGTGGACACGCTTCTCACTCGACACATTAGACGCAGCTAAATATAAAGAATGGAAAGAATTAGATGGAGTAGCTACAGTCTTACGTAATGTTAAGGCATTAGGTGAGTATCCAGTAAAAATAGGTATTAATTGTAATATAGGGCCAAATATCACACGCCAAATGATATTAGATCTTATAGCATATCTTGAAGACACACCCGAGGCCGCATATCTACAATTCAGACCTATCTTACCCAGATTTTATAAGAAAGAAGAAGGCCAGCTAAACGAAGCTGCATGGAAACTCCTTGATGAATATAGAGATCATCCTCGTATTAATCTTAGTGATGATAAACGTGCAGAACTTGCATCAGGAGATGTTTTCCAGTTTAGATCATGTGAAGGACATTTCTTTGAACCTATCATCACAGCCTTAGGAGAAGTTAAGGTATGTACATATCACCCATGGGATAAGAAATTAACCTTTGGTAATATATACAATAGTTCGTTCAAAGAGATATGGGAGTCACAACAGAGACAAGAAGCAATTAAATATGTGCGCGGACTTAACTATCGACAAAAATGTCAGCAATGCTGCAAGTTAGCCGAACCTAATAAACTAATTGACTTTCTTAAACACCCAGAAGAAACTAAGGACGTTAACTTCTTATGAGTAGTAAAATTCAAAACTATATAGAAAAAGACATTCCAGATAATGTACATTTTATCTTAGAAAATAAAAATTTATTAGAACAAGCTAAAATTGGAGTAGAAGTTGGCGTATTATTTGGATTATTTACGGCCGCACTCTGTAAACATATCTCAGATATTCATATGACGGCAGTAGATCCATGGGGAGACGTCTCCAAAATGGACGAAGCATATGATCATAATGATAACTACATAGAAGCATTGCGTAGATTTGAACCATATAAAAATAGGATAACTGTAATAAGAGAAGAGTCTATTATCGCAGCAGAACAAATTGAGGATAATTCAGTAGACTTCGTTTTTATTGATGCAACACATACCCCTGAAGCAATAGAAAAAGATGTATATGCATGGTTGCCAAAAATTAAAGATACTGGATTTATATCTGGACACGATTATGTCTCTAAATTTGGAATGATTCCTTTTATTGACTCTATGTCTGAACAAAAAGATTTATATACAGACATGTGGACATGTTGGTGGATCCACAAAAAAGATATCATAGAACCTTTTAAGTCATATGAGGCACCAGAGAAAGGACCATCACAAATAATAGGATAATATGAGCACAACAAGAGAACAATGCCAAGCAGCTGTAATCCATTTTGGTAATATAATTAATCAATCTGATACAACCAGCGGTAACTGTGCGTACGTAGGTATAGCTGGGGACCCTCTACCTAAGGGTGAGTACAGTCCACTATTCCCTACCTTTGATATTGAAACAATTGATGCAGATAGTAAATGGGGCCCAGATATAATTTGTGATATTACTAAACCTAATGAGGATATGCTACTTAGATATGACTTGGTTATAATAGTACAAGTTATTGAACATATCAAAAACTTATGGGATTTACCTAAGGCACTTTATCAAATTACAAAACCACATGCACATATTATTATCGACTGCCCATGGAACTACCCATATCATGCTGAGCCACCAAGTTTTGGTGACTACTGGCGTATAACTAAGGATGGTTTTCATGCACTATTTGAAAAGCAGTTTAATATTATTGAAGTAAGGAGCGACAGTAATAATACATCATGTCTACTACAACGAAAATAGCATTGGACTACGACGACCTCACCGATTGCGGGACAGAAAATTGCATCGATCAGTTAGAGCTTATGGCTAATGAATACCCTGACATTAAGATTAACCTCTTCACTATACCTGCTCATAATGCACGTGCCATTTGTGACACTGAATGGGTTAAGAGAATAAGGTCTCTTATCGATCGCAACAATATCTCTATCTGTCTTCATGGTTTATGGCACTCACACTTAGAGTTCGAAGACATTACTAAAGACATGGCTTTGTTCCGACTCAAGAAAGCAGTTGGTGTATTAAACACTCACGAAATTCCCTATAGAAAGGTGTTTAAGGGTCCCAATTGGGGAATCAATCCCAATACATATTGGGCACTAAACGAACTCGGGTTTACTCATGTCTTTAACCATGAAGACCATAAAATGGTAGAAGATATGTCTCCCGAAACAGAAAATAATGGCGGGAAAATAAGAACGGTATATTACAACTGGAACCTAAAAGATGAGCCGCCTAACCTACCACAACTCATCGTACACGGACATACACATGACGTCTGTAGTAATGGAATAGTGCAGACATACAATCGCCTTAAGACTTGGATACAGACACAGGATAAAATAGAGTGGCTGTTCGCAGACGAGCTATGAGAATACTAATATTAGAAGACAACGAAGAAAGGAATACCTATTTCACTAAACACTTACGAGCTGATCATGACTTCACAATCGCCACAACCTCAGATGAAATGATCAAACTTCTTAAGGAAAATAAGAAAATTGATATATTATTTCTCGATCATGATTTAGGCGGCGAAGAAATGGTCGACTCTCATTATAAGAACACTGGATATCAAGTAACCAAATGGTTGCTTGCATCACAATTCAGGCCTAAAATAGGGTGTGCAGTAGTACATTCATGTAATCCCGTTGGTGCAGAAAACATGTTAGGTATACTAAATCAGATTAATATAGACTCTTATCAGATACCATTTCCATCGTTAGACTTGCCTGGTTTGCTGCCGTTCTTAGTGCTGGCAGCAACAAACGATTGACTTAAACCTTTATCAACGGTATAATGGGCTTTACTATGAAGTCCATACTGTCGGCTGTTCTTATCTTCCTGACAGTGATGGCCACAGGGACTGTTAGTTGTGGCCATCCCTCGACTGAGTTTGCGTTAGTTATAAATGCAGACCCCATGCCTTTCTCTGCAGTCTTGCAGAAAGACTCCCCACTATATGAAGTACAGAAGTCTGTCTTCTTTGTTCGTGTAGAGTTTAAATACATATATAATAGTATGCCTTATACTATTTCAGGTTGGGCAACAGCATTTCCAATAAGCAAACGGAAGATAGTGACTTGTAAACACGTAGTGTACCCAGAGAAGTATGATTATAATTATAATTTTTACTCTGTTAATGGGAACATTACCCATGTATCCAGGAAGATATATTTATGGCGCCCAGGACAAATACATACTACTCCTGATGGCAAATACAATGTAGCCGTTGCGCTACAACTGGGGCGAGACTTTAAAATAGCTCGTACCTTACCCGATGTTTTAACTGAACATAAGGTTGCTCGTGATGAAGGTCCTCGTAGCTTCTATACACATGCAACATCTACTAATGATGTAGCATTATTTGAGGCAAAGAGAGATCTGGTCGTAAAGCCGCTTAAGCTCGGCTCAATAACAGACGCTGATAAAGGAAAAAAGGTTATCCTAATAGGTTACCCACTTGGTCTACGCTCTATGGACACAAAAGTTGTCAACCCATTCGTGTCTGTAGGTTATGTCCGCAAAGTCGAGACATATATTAGATTTACTTCTCCTGTGATAGGAGGTAATTCTGGCGGTCCTGTGGTAACAGAAGATGGGACAGTAGTAGGTATAGTAGCCTTCAGATTTACAGAAGCAATTGGATTTGCTCTAAAAACTGACAGGATACGACTACTGCTGAGGTAAGAGAGGAGATAATAGATGTTAAGATCTATCGCGGTGATACTCCTGTGTACGTCCTCGCTGCTCGGTCAATATCAGGCCAATACAGCTGAGGCCACACTAACTGTAAATGGGGTTAATGGCTCCCCGCCACCCAATATTTCAGTTCCAATCCATCAACGTACTACAGCAACAATAGTAGTATCTGGTGGTGCAAATGTCTTATTCGATATTATGGTTGCGAATAAGCTAACTTTTACACCAATACCCACTCCATATGGGTCATTTGACTTAGACCTTAATAGTGCAAGGTTTCTAATGGGTGGTCAGACAGACCAATTTGGTAACTGGTCAACTACTGTCTGGTTTCAAGAAGCAGAAGAGCCTATAGTTACTACTGCTGCAATACAGGCCCTTGTTATTACACCTGGTGAGCTACAACCATTCAAGCTATCTGCAGCTACCAGCGTCATGGTCCTTGAGATAACAGGAGACAGAGAAACTCTATCTTTCAGCGGACAGGGACCCTCACGATGGGCTCAGATAAACTTAAACTCAAATACTTTAGAGTCCAATATGGAACTCTTCCCGATCATGTTCTATGGGATAGAAACCAATAGAATATGGATCTCTCCACATGGGTTTATCACTACAAATGAAAACTTTGCAAATAGCGGCAATAATCCAGCTAAGCCAACATTCTATATGACAAACCTTAATGGCTTCCCCATAATAGCCCCCTATTGGGGACGTCATGACATCTTCCAGACAGCTACAGGACGTGTAGATATTATCTTAGATAGAACAGATCCTAATAATCACGTTGTGATATTTGAATGGATTGATGTGGGTGATATGTTAGCCGGTTGGTGGGCTGGTGGTATGGGTGTAAGAGACTTCTCTGTATCAATAGATCAGAATGGTGTTATTACACTAAAGCAAGAGATATTTGGTGCACCCTCTATAGCTAATTGGATTGTGGGTATATCAAGCGGCACAGGACTCGACCCATTAGGTCGACACCAGACAGACCTTAGTGTTGCTGGATGTAATCAGTACCAAGGCTTACCATTTGAAGGATTATATGAAGGATTTGGTGGTATGAATATAATGTTCCCACGCTTCGGACTACTTCCAGCACACCTGTGGGACTTAGCTACATATGAGATAGTATTCACACCAGTAGAACCAGACTCATATATAATATCTTGTGTTAGCTAACAACCGATATTATTGCAGTAGGTGTACTGCAACAAGGGATTTTAAACGCGACAATAATATACTTAGATGTAGTAAGTGTACTTACAAGCTCTACATCATAGTTAAGGAGGATAAGTCTAAGAAATTAGGCCCGCCTGAAAAGGCGTAAGGTCACATCTACATAGAAAGGAGGTGATCAAAGTATCTGTAAGGAAAGCCGTCATAAGACGGCTTTCTTTATTCACATACATCACTCACTCCTGGTGTCCTCCGCAGCGTCGCGGCCAGTCGTTCATTCTATATTTCCTTCACTCCATACGTCTCATCCAATAGCACGCCAGGTCTCACAGACCTGGCTTAGACGATTGGTTCGACGGTTCCCTGATCATATGTCTCGTTCTCTCTTCTAAAATCGCCGAGACAACCTCGACGATTAACGCTTTCACTCGACAACTCCTTACACTGTTACTTCCCTCTTTTTCTTCTCTTCACATAACCACAAACATGCTGCAGGTGTATCCCATTGGTACATAGCTGCATTAGAGGGCTGATGAGGCTTCTTAGTCGTGAAGGAGTGCTGTGATATAACACCGTCACTCATGCAGTAGACCCCACTTGTTGAGGGACCTGTAATGACCCAGTCGTAGGTCTCGCCGATACGGCCCTCACGCACATCCAGTTGTCCTAACGGATCAGAGATAACCAGACAACCATCAGTCATATCAATGATCTCATGTTGTGATTCATTTCCATCACGCTCAAGTCTGAGCTCACAGGCCTGAGGAACCTTCACATCTACACCATAGACAACAACCCCATCTGGGTGCCATTCTGCTGTAGCGTTATAGCCATACATCCGGCTTATCTCACATTGATCTATAACATAACCACGAGCATAGTCTTCAACTATAACTTTTATAGCATCAACACAGACAGTAATTCCATGTGCCGCGCCATAACCTACTACATGGGATACCCAGGCAAATATGTCTCCAGAAGGC
>Ga0114923_10001424_pt1 | contig 16595 bp, 4 predicted proteins | sample SumtaG_FD_89578 | JGI IMG/M metagenome (GOLD analysis project Ga0114923, IMG submission 89578) | Deep subsurface microbial communities from Indian Ocean to uncover new lineages of life (NeLLi) - Sumatra_00157 metaG | ecosystem: Environmental > Aquatic > Marine > Oceanic > Sediment | place: near...
AACCCTGTCGGACCATTCCTCCAACACCACATGGGCATTGTTTCCGCCTATACCAAAGGAACTGACGCCGGCTCTCAGCGGACCACCTGCCCGCTGCCAATCTTTCAACATGGTATTGACATAAAAGGGACTGTTTTCAAAATCGATTTTGGGATTGGGTTTCTTAAAGTGAAGAGAGGGAGGAAGCTGTTTGTATTTAAGCGCAAGGACCGTTTTAATAAAACCGGCAGCCCCGGCAGCCGCATCCAAATGGCCGATATTGGTTTTTACCGAACCTAAAGCGCAATACTTTTCGCTGCTTTTACCAAACACATGAACCAGGGCGTCTATTTCTATAGGATCGCCAAGGACTGTGCCTGTACCGTGGGTTTCAATATAACTGATGGTCCGGGATTCGATCCGGGCCATTTTGTGAGCCATGCGGATTACGTCTGCCTGGCCGTCTACACCCGGTGCTGTAAATCCCACTTTGCGGTCGCCGTCATTATTAATGGCTGAGCCTTTGATAACTGCCCATATATTATCTCTATCAACAATTGCACTTTTCAGTTTTTTCAATACCACTACGGCCGCGCCTTCACCGCCGACAGTGCCTTTTGCTTCGGCATCAAAGGCGCGGCAGTGACCATCCGGCGACAGGATCATCCCGTCCTTGTAAAAATACCCGGTCCTAGACGAATTTGTTAAGGTCACTCCACCGGCTAAAGCAATGGTGCTTTCTCCTGTCAACAAGCCCCGGCAGGCCATATGAATAGCAACCAACGATGTGGAACAGGCGGTTTGCACAAAAACCGCCGGACCTTTCAAACTCAATTTATATGAAATCCTGGCGGCGATCAAATCCCTGTCCCTCAACTGAGATGCGGAAAAGGCATCTACATTCACCGGTGTTACCATCCCGGAGATCATGGAAAAAAGTTCCCAATCAAAACTGGACCCGGCACCTGCATAGAGGCCGATCAAACCGGGATAAATTTCGGGATTACACCCCGCATCTTCCAGGGCTTCCCAGGCACACTGGTGAAACAGCCGTACCTGCGGGTCCATTAGCCTTGCCTCATCCGGGAGATAGCCGAAAAAAGAGGAATCGAAATAGCCTTTCCCATCGATATACCCCCTGCCCTTAACATAATCAGGGTTATCTATAAAACCCTTATCAACCCCTGCTTCTAAAAGTTCTTCATCGGAAAAAAAGGATATTGATTCGATGCCGTTTTCCAGGTTATCCCAGAAGGTTTGCACATTATTTGCCCCGGGGAACCTCCCGGACATACCGATGACTGCTATTTCAAGACCAGTTCTATCCATCATCTTCACCCAGTAAATTTAATGTTTCCTCCATTGTATTTACGGATTCGTCCAGGATGTCTTCGGATACCTGGCGACTTGCTTCTTCTTCCCGGATATACTTTGCCAAAGCAGCAATAGTGGCCAACTGGAATATCGTGGTAACGGGAATATCTTTGCCAAAACAGTCTTTTACCCTGGCGTGCATTTTTATAAGGCTCAAGGAATTACCGCCAAGGTCGAAAAAATTGGACGCTGTACCAACCGTTTCCAGGCCCAACACCCCGGCCCATATCTCTGCAAGTTTTTCTTCAGTTTCATTTTGCGGGGGTACATAGTCTTCCACCGCAAAGAATTCGGGTTCCGGTAATTTTTTCCTGTCTATTTTACCGTTAAGAGTTAGCGGTATCTCATCTACCTCCACAAAACGGTCAGGAACCATATAGCCCGGTAGCGACCGGGACAGAAAATCTTTTAAAGTTGCGGTATCTATTCCCGGCCCGACATTGAAAGGGCTGATATAAGCGCAGAGATATTTTTCCCCGTTATTTTTGTCCTTTGCTATAACCACTGCTTCTTTGATGTTGGGGTACTTTAATAACCGGTTTTCAATCTCCCCCAGTTCGATACGGTTGCCCCTGATTTTGACTTGAAGATCGATTCGTCCCAAAAATTCAATGTTTCCATCCGGCAACCAACGCGCCAGGTCACCGGTTTTGTATAGCCTCCGGCGGCCAAGGGGCTCTATTGAAAAACCGCCCCCTGGACCCCTGCAAAACTTTTTACTAAAGTTCGTCTGTGTAAAGTCTGTGAAAGTCTGTGGCGTATATTTTTCTGCTGTTAATTCCGGTTGGTTTAAATAACCCCTGGCAACGCCGACGCCGCCGACGTACAATTCACCTGCCACACCAATTGGCTGCAATTGGTTATACTTATCCACGATATAAACCAGGGATTTTGAGATGGGTTTCCCGATTGGTATCCGGGTTTCATAGTCTTTGTCGATGGGGAAGAACGTGGAAAACGCGGTATTTTCCGTGGGACCGTAAAGGTGAACGATCTTTAAATGCTTATACCTGCCGCGTATCATGTTTATATAACGCGGTCTAACCAGGTCTCCCCCGACGAAAAAGCAGCGAAGCCCGGCAAAGATTTCATGCTCTTGTACCGCCACTTGATCAAACAATTGCGGAACCAGGTGCAGCAGTGATATTTTATTTTCCACTACTGCTTTTTTCAATTTTTCCGCATATAGCACAACCTCTTCACGGGGCAGATGTAAACACGCCCCATTCAATAAAGGCCCCCATATTTCAAAAGTGGTGACGTCAAATTCAATGGCGCCCGTCATCAACAGCCTGTCTTCCCCCAGGAAATCGATAAAATTTGCATGTTTGACCAACCGTACCACATTGCGATGCTCTACCAACACGCCTTTGGGCCTGCCGGTTGAACCGGAAGTGTAGAGGATGTAGGCGAGATTAGCGGAGTGATGAGCGATGAGTGATGAATGATGAAGAAAAACTTCGGGCGAACACAGAGGTTCGCCCCTACATAAATCAATTACCTCAACTTCACTACTCACTAAAACCTTCGCACTGCTGTCCCTCAACATAAAATCAATCCGTTCTTCCGGGTAATTGGGAGAGATAGGCAAATAAGCTCCCCCTGCCTTCAAGATTGCCAGGATTCCAATAATCATGTCTAACGAACGCTCCATTTTGATCCCTATAACGCTATCAAAGGATACGCCCTTAGCCCTCAATACCCTTGCCATATTGTCGGCCTGTCGATCGATTTCTTTATAAGTAATAAATACCCTTCGTGTACTTCGTGGTTTAATATAACCTACAACCGCGATACTACAAGGGGTTTTCCCTGCTTGTTCCTCGAATAACCGGTGGATTGTTTTATTGCCCGGATACTCAGAGTCATCGTGGTAATTGGTTTCATCACCGGTATCGTTAAAATCGACCAGTATGCGCTGCTTTTCTTCCGGGGAGATTATTTCCATCTCCGACAGCCTTGGATTCGTATTCGCTTCGGGACCGGGAGCGATAGAAAGCAAGACCCGCTTAAAATAACCGGCCAACCGCCGGATGGTTTCTTCCTTAAAAAGTTTCGTACAATACCGCAGTGTAAAAAACAAATTTTCCCCTGCCGTGACATCCAGGCACAAATCGAATTTCACACTTTCATTGAGTAGAGTTTGCTCTTCCAATTCTCTTTCTTCGACTTCTTCTCCAATCCCTCCCGCTGTATCCAGTAATGTGAACATAATATCAAAGAGTGGATGACGCCCGGGGTCACGTTTTACCGCGGCTTGATCCACCAGGTCTTCAAACGGGTAATCTTGGTTTTCAAAGGCTTCCAGGGTACTTTCTTTCACTTCCCCCAGGAACTGTGAAAAAAAATTTCTGCCATTGGGGTAGTTTCTTAACGCCAGGGTATTGACAAACATGCCTATTATGTGATCTAAATCCGCATGCCTGCGGCCGGCTGCCGGGGACCCCACCACAATATCTTCCTGGCCGCTTATTTTCGACAACAACAAGAAAAAAGCCGTCAATAACAACATGTAAAGGGTGGTTCCTTGTTCAAGAGCGACTTGCTTCAATGTTTCGGTTTCATCAACAGATATCATAAAAATAACTCTATTCCCCTCAAAACCCTGGACCGCGGGCCTCGGATAATCCAGCGGCAGGTTTAGAAGGGGTATCTCTCCTGCAAAGGCTTTCAACCAGTAAGCTTCCTGCTGTTTTACAGCTTCTTTTTGCCGGGGGTTGTTCTGCCACTCTGAAAAATCCCGGTATTGGATTCGCAGCGGGATTAATTCTTCTCCATTGTACAGGGCAGTAAAATCCCGAACCAGGACATCGTGAGAGACACCGTCAGCTATGATATGATGCATATCTACCAGTAAGGTACGGGAATTTATCATCCCGGCCCGCAGCAAGGGTGCCCGGGATAAATCAAAAGGACGGATAAAGTGACGAACTGAATGATGAATGATGAATGATGAATGATGAAAATAAACTCCGGGCGAACACAGAGGTTCGCCCCTACCGTCCACTGCCCACTGCCCACTGTCTACTGTACTATGTATTCTCTGTACCGGTTCGCCCGTTACCATCTCAAAGCATGTCCTGAAACTTTCATGCCGCTTTATTATTTTGTTAAAGGTTTCTGCCAATTTTTCCCTGTTAATATCTTGTTCAACAGGAACAACTTCCGGCATGTTGTAAGCCGTGCTTTCCAGGTCCATCCGCTGTAAAATATACAACCGTTTCTGGGCAGAGGATAAAGCATAATAATCCTTCTTTTCCACCGGTTCTATGGATGCGAATTTGTCTTCCGTCAATTCTTTTATATATCCAGACAATCCCCTGATGGTCGGTGTTTTGAATACCTCTGCCAGCGGTACTTTTACATCCAGTTCTTTATGAATTTTTGCAACCAGTACCGTGGCTTTTAGCGAATGTCCCCCCAATTCGAAAAAGTTGCCATCGATGCCGATGGTATGGGGGGCATGTCCGTTAGTATTTAATACCTCCGACCATATCTCAACCAACTTTTTTTCAACCCGGTTTGACGGGACTGAATATTTTCCTCCCGCGGTGATCCCAGGAGCCGGTAATTTCCTCCTGTTTACTTTACCGTTAGGGGTTAAGGGGATCCTCTCAAGAAATACAAAATAAGAGGGAATCATATAGCCAGGCAGCGTAAGGGAGAGATATTCTTTTAATTCCGCGGCTTTAGGGGAAGGGGATGAGCAGCCGACCACATAGGCACAAAGGTAGTTACTGCCTGCCCCATCGTCTTTTTCAATGACGACGGCATCTTTAATTTCCCTATGCTTCATCAACCGGTTTTCTATCTCTCCCAACTCGATGCGGAAACCCCTTATCTTAACTTGCTGATCGATCCTGCCCAGGAACTGGATATTGCCATCCGCCAACCACCGACAAAGGTCACCGGTTTTGTATGTTCTTTTATAGGGTGCCCCCGCCGGGGGCTGCCTTCGGCGACCATGGGGGCTCTTTTCGAGAATACCGCCCCCCTGGACCCCCCGCAAAAGCTTTTTACTAAAGTTTGTCTGTGTAAAGTCTGTGAAAGTCTGTGGCATAAATTTTTTTGCTGTTAGTTCCGGGTGGTTTAAATAGCCCATGGCCAGACCGGCCCCGGAGATGCATAACTCCCCGGGAACACCTATTGGCTGCAATTGCAGGCTTTCTTTATTTAAAATATAAACTCTATTATTATCTATGGGTTTGCCAATGGGGATGTTATCCGGGGGGCGTTCAACCAGGTACGAGGTGGTAACGACTGTATTCTCCGTGGGCCCGTAGTTATTGTATAAATCATAACCCCTCTTTTCTACATCGAGATTGTAGGTTCGCAGCTTATCCCCACCGGTAAGCAGTATCCGCAGTGACCGGTTGTCTCTCTCCATATCCATAAACTGCTCACACATTTGAGTGGGTAAAAAACCGACAGTGATATGATTCCGTTCATAATAGTCGTTTAATTCCCGGGTATCCAGCTTGATGGCCTCATCCGGGATATGTAAGGTCGAGCCTTTTATTAAATAGGGAAACAGTTCCCAAACCGAGGCATCAAACCCGAACCCGGCATACAGGGTGGCATTATCCGCCGGGGTTATCGTGTAATTTCGATTGTGCCAGCAGGCAAGGTTTACCAATGATCGCTGGGTTATCATAACCCCCCGGGGAGTTCCCGTGGTGCCGGAAGTATAAATGATGTAGGCAGGGCTGCTTGAAGGCAGGCTTAAATGAATCGCTTCCGAACCCCATGCACAAAGCGTTCTCCTATCATCCTGGTATTTCCGTTTTTTTCGCTTTTTGTTTTTAAAGGGGGTGAGTGTTTTATCCACGGTCATTAATACATCATACCTGAACCCAGTCAATTCATTTTTTATGGTATGAATCTTTTCGCTGCATTCGATCTCTTCCACTTCCCGGGATTCTGCACCCAGGTCTTCCCAGAATTCCCGGGGTACAAACAACTCGGCGGAAAAATCGGTTTTGGTGCTATAACCCTTATATTTATTGACATGAGCATATTTAAAGGCAGTTAGTTCCCGTACCAGGGTTTCTTTTTTCTCCTGGTCCATGACATCGCCGATAAAAAGACAGCCGTTCTCTCCCAGTAAATCGATGCATTGTCGAATCACTTTCCTGAGATAATTATGCCCGTGAAAACACTGGATCACACTGTTCATGATGACGAGATCAAAATTCCTTTCTTCAATTTTTCCTATTTCATGGGCAGGCAGACAGGAAAGTTTAATATTTCGATATCCTTCTTTTTCTATTCTCCTTTTATTCTTTTCAATTATTACCCTGGAAAGGTCTGTCCCATAATACAAACCCACTTCCGGCGCGATCCGGTACATGGTCAGTCCTGAAGCTGTACCGATTTCCAGCACCCGCATTTTTTCATGAAGCAGCGGTGCCAGTTTCTCCAGGATATTATCCCCGTACTCATCCATCTCTTGCCTGGACATGGGTTCTCCTGTATAGCTGCTGACCCAACCCCCGCCGGTAATATCATCGGCAGCGGTCTCTCCCACATGGCGCCACAACTCTTCATCCATCAATTCATTGGGTTCCATTTCATCTTCCCCGTGAATATCATCGCTGTCTATGCACAAATAACTGTGAAAACAATCGATTTCCCACTGCCATCGATTCAAAGCCCGGAGGTACTTTCTTTCCGATACCACCGCACCGATAGAGGCGTCCGTTATCATATATTCCACTCTCTTATGCGGAAGCGACGGGTCTATGGGAACATAGATTCCCCCTGCTTTAAGGACTCCAAGAATAGAGACCGGCCGGTAGAGGGACGGAGACATTAATATCCCCACCCGGTCTCCCGGCCGGAGACCTTTTTCCTCCAAAAGGTAACGGGCCAACCGGTTGGCTTCTGCATTTAATACCTTGTAAGTGACAGCAGCGGTATCCGTGCGTGCAGCAATTTGGTTCGGGGTTTCCTCCACTTGTTCTGCAAATAGCTGGTGGATGGTTTTATCCTGCGGGTACTCCCCGGCGGTGTCGTTAAATTCGTAAAGTACCTGCTTCTTCTCCTCTTCGGAAATAACAGCAATATCTTTCAGCTTTACAGCAGGATTCTCGCCGACAGTTTTAACAATGTTTTTTAAATGCGATACCAGGCGTTCGATCGTCTCTGCTTTAAAAATGGCGCTGTAGTACTCGATGTTTATATAAACATCCTCATCTTGTTCAAAAACAAAAAATGTCACATCAAATTTAGCAGAGGTATTTTCATACTTTACGTTTTCAGCCGGAAGGTCTGGAAAACCTTCTCCCACCGGCCTGAAATTCTGGACTACCATGGAAATATCAAAGAGCGGGTTCCGGGAAGGGTCTCTTTCCAGGTCCAGTTTATCTACCAGTTCCTCGAACTGGACATCCTGGTTTTCAAAGGCGTCGACGCTGTGAGCAATCACTTCTTTTAAAAAGAACTGGTAGGTTTTCTCTCCTCCCGGGTGGTTCCTCATGGCTAAGGTATTGACAAACATGCCGATGATCCGCTGGAGGTCGGCATGGGGTCTTCCTGCTATACCGCTGCCGATAATAATATCCGTCTGCCCGGTATACTTATAAAAAAGGGTGTTTAAAGCTGCCAGGATATTCATATAAAGGGTGGCGCCATTGCTGAAAGCCAGCGCCCTGAATTTTATTGCCTCTTCTCCTTCCAACGTAAAGCCATAATTACTCCCGGATAAGGTAAATACCTCCGGTCGTTTATAGTCGGTGGCCATCGACAGCCGGGGTATTTCTCTTGCTGCCGAATACAATTTCAGCCAGTATTCCTCCTGGGCTTTTATCATTCCATCTTCAAACAACCGGTTTTGCCATGCAGAGAAATCTTTATATTGAATGCGCAGCGTTGCCAATTTTTCCCCGTTATACAGGGCCATGAAATCTTCCGTTAATACTGTACGGGAAGTTCCATCCGAAATAATGTGATGCATATCCACTATCCAGGTATGATTGCCGTCGGTAAGCTTAATAACACCCGCTCGTAATAAAGGCACTTTAGTTAAATCAAATGGCCTTATAAAATTATTGATTATTTCTTCCCCTTGTAAGGGCGAACACAGAGGTTCGCCCCTACCCTCCATGCCGTAATCTTCAATATCAAATTCCACTTTATCAAAAACCCGTTGTACCGGTTCATCTGCCACCATAATAAACGATGTCCGTAAACTTTCATGCCTTTTTATCAATTTTTTTAATGTCGATTCGAGCCTTTCTTTTTCTATATCTTTACCTAAAGGAAACATCAGGGGCATATTGTAACCGGTGCTTTTAACATCCATTTGTTGAAGAAAATAGAGCCGCTTCTGGGCTGAGGAAAGCGCATAATACTCTTTCTCTTCCACCGGTGCGATGGAAGCGTATTTATCCTCCCCGGCCCTTTTTATGTATAAAGATAACTCTTTTATGGTGGGCCGTTTAAAAATTTCAGCTAATGGTAATTTAACGTTTAGTGCTTTGTGTAGGTGTGAAGTCACCATGATAGCTTTTAACGAGTTGCCCCCCAGTACAAAAAAATTGTCATGAACACTTACTCTCTCTACTTGCAGCAGTTCTTTCCAAATGTCGGCCAGGGCTGTTTCTATCCCTTTAGCAGGCGCCGCATACTCCTTCATAGACCTATCCCGGGAATGGTATTCCGTCGAATCGGCCAGGGCTTTGCGGTCGATTTTCCCGGTGGGGGTATGGGGAAACCGGTCCAAACGGTAAAATGCACCGGGTATCATGTAACCGGGTAAAGATATTTTTAATTCCCTCACCAGGTTGTTTTCATCGATTTCAGCATCGTCTCCTCCCAATACCACATAATAGGCAGTCAAATAGTTTTCACTTTGCTGGTCCTGCGTGCATACCACCACACTTTTCTTTATGCCTGCCACCTGGTCAAGCTTGCCTTCAATTTCCACCGGTTCCACCCGGTATCCCCTGATCTTGAACTGGAAATCCTTTCGCCCCACATACTCGATGCTGCCATCTAACAACCTTCGCCCCAGGTCACCGGTGAAATAATAAGAACTGAATGATGAGTGATGAATGATGAATGATGAATATCTCTTCCCTTCGTGACCTTCGTGTCCTTCGTGGTTAAAATAAATAAATCTCTCCGCTGTTAATTCCGGGTTGTTTAAGTAACCCGGTGCTAAGTAAGGGCTTTTGAAAACGATCTCTCCCACGCCGTACCCAGTTATTTCATTGTCTGTGTCATCGATTAAAAGAACGCCGGTTTCAGCTACCGCATAACCCACAGGAACCGCTTCCCGGGTAATTTCCGTCTCTTTGTCGATAAAATACTGCAGCGTCACGGTGGATTCCGTGGGCCCCAGACCATTGATGAAGATACATTCATCGGGAAAGAATTGTATATACACTTCGACGTCTTTTCGATATACTGCTTCACCTCCCAGCACAATGAACCGCAGGTCGCTGAATTCCTCTTGGCCGCTGAGCAGGCCGGTAAAATACCGGTACAGCGTAGGTATAGAGTGATAGATAGTGATACCTTCTTTAATAAGCCATCCCGGGAGACGAAAAAGGTTGTCTTCTCCTTTGATATCGTAGGGGTACAGGGTGCCCCCATTTAACAGGGCGCCGTAAATATCCATTTTGGCGGCATCAAAACTGTAGGAAGAAAAGAGGGTTAATTTATCTTTTGCATGGATATGCAGGGCATTGGTATAAACCCTGGCGAAGTGGAGCACATTGCGATGGTCCTGGAGAACCCCTTTGGGTTTACCAGTGGAACCGGAGGTATACAAAATATAAGCCGGATTCCCGGGGGAAATGGCAATGTTCGGATTATAAACCGGCAAACCGGGATCAATCCTGTCCACGTTGTCCACGTTAATAAGAAGGATTTTATCTCCTGCTTCTTTTATGATGGATTCAGCGGTTTTTTGGTTATTGTCATTAGTGACCAGGAGTTTGGCATTGGAATCTTTTAACATATAGACCAACCGCTCAAAGGGATACGCCGGGTCTAAAGGTATATAATACTTTGCCGCTTTCAATACCCCCATTATTCCCACAATCATGGCGGCGTCATGTTCAAACAGCAGGGCAGCACCTCCCGGTTTTGGCCCATATCCATGAATAATGGACCAGGCTAACCGGTTGGATTTTTCGTTCAATTGTCTGTAAGTAAAACATTCCCCGGCAGTTTTTACAGCGGTGTGGTGGGGATTTTGCTCCACCTGCCCTTCAAAGCGATCAGGTATAGACTGATAAATCTCCTCTTTTTTAAATTCCAGGAAATCATTTTTGGGCTGAACCCGGTTCCCTTTTACAGCCGGTTCGGTCAAATCAAACAGCTTAAAATCTTTGATTTTATCAGCTATTCTTTCTTCCATTTTCATTGTAATTTTCTTTATTTGGGGGTGCAAGCTTCCGCCGCTGGAAATTAACAGTCAATTCTCCACCAGGATAAAAGAATCCGGCACAACCTGGGGCGAATAAGGATATTAGGTATTTTTTTTATATCACACAAAAAATCAACTGTAAATGCATAAATATGTGACCTTTCCACCGGTGGAGATGGTTTTTAGTCAAGTATTTACAGGAATATGTCCAGAGATGTTACCCGGTCAATCCCAGTGAAATTTAAAATTTCGTCTGTCCACAACCCGGACGAGCCGGAACCAAAAAGATTATTATTCACCGCAGAGTACGCAAAGTACGCAGAGAGGTTTTTTATTTTTTATTATAAACCTTTTTTACTCCGCGAACTCTGCGCTCTTTGCGGTGAAAAAAATATTCTGCCAGAAAATGACAAAATTTTAGCAATAGGTGACCTAATTCATGATTTATTTTCTTCCAAAAATAATTAATCTTTTCCCCATGTTTTCAAGAATTGGTCATAGGAGATAAAGAATTTAGCAGAAAAAGCTGTCTCCAGGTCCTCACCCTTCCCCATCGCCTGGAGGAATTCTTTTATACTGTAAAGTTTGTATCTATCCACCAGGTAAGACACAGCCGAGTAACTCTCCAGGTAGGCAAGATACGCCATATTTGGGTCTCCTGAAGGAAACCCTTTTTCCATGGCTGCCAATGGAATGATTTGACCGATGGTGTTACCGTGTTTATTAGAAAAATATTCTGCCAGACCTTCATTTAGCCAGGTGGGGCACCGGTGCGGCCGTATGAGAGCATGAACCAGGGCATGGGTATACTCGTGGAACAGGATGCGCCTGAGTTCTGCTCGATAACCCTCGATTCCACCGATGGGCAGCCGGATTTTTCCGTCGTAGAGTCCACCCGCCCAACTAGGTGAACGGGTAACGTCAAAAAAGTTTTTTTCATTATAAAGAATGACTGTAATGGGATTAGCAGGATAAAAATCAAACCGGCGTCCAATGGAACGATACGCCTCTTCCAGGTACTCGATGACCAGTTGTTTTGCTCTGCTGTGCTCGAATTTACTGAAAACAACATTAAAATTGACCCGTTTGGAGTGGCCATACCCATCCATAGCCTTGATTTCACGTTCAAGCAGGCTCTTAAGGGCCAGTAGGTCGTTGTTCTTATCAATCTCTAATGCCGCTTCTGCATAATCTAAGCTCTTTTCCAGTTCATTCAGCTTATAAAACGTAAAGGCCAGGAATTTCATGGTTATATTATCTTTTCTGTCCTGTGTCAGTGCTTTCTCCAGGTAATCGCGGGCATTGGCATAATCCTCCATGGTATAATAGCAGATACCTATATAGAACACCAACCGGTTATCCAGTGCTGCCAACTCTTTATAAAGGGGAAGCGCTTTTTCATATTCCCTGGACATGAAATGCCTGGTAGCACGAACCAGGAGATCAAAAGAACCTTGCCACCGGTCCTTAAGCTCAGGCACTGCGGGTTCTTCCAATGGTTTAATACTTTTCTTTTCGGGCTGCGGGATTAACGATTCTTTCTCTTTATCGGCATTCATATTCGCCTTTGTATCTGCACCGGCATCCCCGGTAGTAATCTCCTTCGGGTTCGCACCTTTAGTGGCAGCTTGCTGTTTCTTGAAACCTGTTTTCCCGGCTTTTCCCGGGGAGAGAGGTGTACCGCTTTCTTTATTTAAGAAAATAAAAAAGCCGGTTGTCCCTATCACTACTACCAGGGCAATGATATAATACACCAGGCGGTAAGACTTCTTTTCCTGGCGGTAAATTCGTTTACTATATCCATTTCTTTCATCCATTTTTATAAATACCCCCATCAAAAATAGTCACAACAAAAAACGGTGATAATCCAAACATATCGTGTCCTGGGCAATGATCACCATAGCAACTTCCGGCCATTTCCATTTCCTCCATTGAATAATAATATAATTTTAGCGATTTGTCAACTTTTTTGGAAGTTCTTACTCAAAAGGGAAAACTTTCTCTTTTTAAAATTGGGGACAGGCAAAGTTCTATTACTACGGTGAAAAATATGAGTGAAGAGGAGAAGATATGGTTATATTTCCGAATGATGGGCCAACCGGTTTCCGCTAAAGATGAGTATCAATTTTTTTAGAGTCGTTTGGCCGATGCTTTCCAGGAATTTCTCGTCCATGCTGTACCGGTTCAGTTGTGCTGCTGCTTCTGAATGAAGGGTCTGTATTTTTTCCGCCGCATCTTCTTTCTCATAGTCGGAGGGTTTGATGTACTTCAATTCGATCAGGTAGGAATATTTTATTTTAGGATTTTGCTCCAGGGTCGGCACCATTGCCAGGTCGCAGAATCCCTGTTTCATTTCTTTTTCCGAGTAAATAATATAAAGGGTACTCAGTCCCAGGTAGGCGTTCCAGAAAACCTGGTGGGCTTTTTCGCCCGTCATAAGATCACGCAAACTCAAAGAGGATTCCATACAATTGGCGATAAATTGAATCAAATCCTCCCAATTTCCTTTGTAAGCCATTCCTCTTATAAGTTTATTATATGTATCTGTTCTCAGGTTTAAAATACCTGTTTCTTTATATGTATCGTGGATGTAATCGTAGTATAACCTTTTTATTGCTTCATTGGGTATGGTGAGAATTGGAGTATTTTCATCATCGATCCCCTGGATGGTCAAAAGGCCGAAATAATACAAAAGGGAGACAAAGTTATCGGTATCGACAAGATCTTCGACCGGGAAACTCTTTTCAATAGTGGAATGAATGGCGCCGGTTTCGATGATATGTAGGAGTTTGGAGAAATTCCCATTGGTCTGTTTTACACCTTCTTCATCGATGACAATGAGGTGACGCAGTTTATTGTAATCGATACGTGCGTTATTGTCGATGAGTTCCCCCGGGACCCGGGATTCTTTCATATATTCCCGGAGGAAATATAATACATGAGCCGTATTGAATAATTCGCGGGTGGAACGAATCGAAAAACGGTAATGGTTATACCATTGGCTCATGAGTTCCATCAGTCCCGGGGTGGAATGGCGAATTTTCTCCGTTTGCCTGTAGTATTCGATCATGGTTTCGACTTCGTCGGAGGTGAAGCCCAGGATTTCGTTGATATCCGAATCCAGGGAAATGTTTGTGGCGATATTAAACCCGGAGGTAACGTCGTCCAGTGTAATGGGAGAAACCCCGGTCATAAACAGTCGTGAAATGGGAGCGCCGCTTCCTGTGGCCCCTCCTTTAACGACATTAAAAAACGACCGCAAGAATCCCTCTCCATGTGTGATGTCATGGTAGGGTTTTTGACCTGATGACGATAAAATCGTATTGGCAAAATTATCGTATTCATCGATGATGACATATAATTTTTGTTCTTTCCCAAGGCAATAATTAAAAAGAGTATCCATTATGACAGGGGCGCTTTTTGTAGAATTGAATTCTGATTTGGCTTCTTCTATATCGACATCCAGGTATTTTTCATATTTATTTATAAAGAAAATGGAAGTGGTTTTAATATGTCTGAGAAAGGCTTCCTCAACTTTTCCCGGGGTAGGATCAACCCGGGCGAAATTAAATTTTAGAACCATGTACCGGTTTTTTTCCGGTGTGGGTTCTTTGTGGATACCTGTTCCGGTAAAAAAGAAATCAAACTGGTTTTTAAGTTCGATATCATAGTAGTTTTCCATGATGGAGAGAAAAAGAGATTTCCCGAAGCGCCTGGGACGAATCAAAAACAAATATCTTCCTTTTTTTTCAATATCCCGGATATAACGCGTTTTATCAACATAATAATAATTACCTCTCCGAAACAAATCAAAATCGGATACGCCATACGGGATCTCTTTTAAGCCATTTTCTTCTTTCACATCCCTAATATTAATCCAGAAAGGCAAAAAAGTCAACCGGGAGAGGGAAATTGGCCTGTTGCCTAATTAACGGGGGAAATCCTCCAGAGTTCGGGGACAAGAGTAGTAGTCTCTCTTTGATTTTTTTTCATCAGCGGGTTGATATTTTTTTTCTGCTGAAGTAGACTTTAATTTACCGGTAGGACCGGCGATGGGAAAATTAGATGTATGTGTGTTGGCAGGGTTAAAGAGGGTAGAAATTCAAGGGCACCCCTTAAGGGCGGAAGCCTCTTTAAGTTGCTAAGGAGAGTCTTACATCTCAAAAAGGGCCTAAGATGGCATTAAGCATGAAATGTCCAATGATGACAGGTTGTCCGCGAACTCCGTGGAACAGGCAAGCCTGTTCCCTACATCCTTAATATAACTACATCTTGATTTTCAAATATCATGGATATTGGAATTCCCGGACAGCCTGACAAGACCTGCCCCTTTCCACTTATGAGCGCTTACGCATTATAAAAGGCGCTTACAAATATCCAGGAGGAATACACATGAAAGTTATAATTGCCTATATGTCCGAATCAGGCAATACCAAGAAAATTGCTGAAGCAATTTTCCAGGAAATCCAGGAGGAAAAAGAGATTAAAGAGCTAAACGAGATCGATGATCTCGAGGGCTATGATCTTGCTTTTGTCGGCTTTCCACTGCACGGGTACGGCGCGCCGGAAGAAGCGAAAAGTTTCCTGGAGAAATTTTGTATGGGTAAAGAGATCGCTCTTTTTGTGACGCATGGTGCACCTGAGGATTCCGGGGAACTTCAACCATGGCTGGCAAATTGCAAAGAAGCAGCAGTTGGAGCGAATGTGATAGACATGTTCAACTGTCAGGGAGAATTGGCTCAATACGTAATCGATGAATTATTAAAGAATGATGACCCTAAAGTACGTTCTTGGGGAGAAGCAGGCCCTTCGACCAGGGGGCAGCCGGATGCCACACGAGTTGAACGCGCCCGTGTCTTCGCAAGAGAGATCATGGCTTGCCTCAGTGATAACTGGGCATATAAACTACTATGGAGTACCGGGAAATATGGATACAGTAAGAGAATTCCACCAGCAGTGTGAAAGAGAGTGTTTCCGAACACTCAGGAGGAGGAGCCACAAAGCCCGCAAGCTGAAATGGGAAAAGTTCCGCGAAAAGGTCAAGGGTGCCGGGTAACCCTATGACAACGAAATCCAGGTGATTTTGTCATTTTTTTAGTCATGCCATACAGTTCAATATTCCTCCAAGAGTCTGAAACGCTACATTCAACATCCCTGGTTGTCGCAATAAATTTTTACTTACTGGGATACTTTTTTTCTCTTCCGGTTTTTGACTCAATTTACGGATATCCAGTGCCTGGTTGCAATATTTAGCAAAATAATTTGGCATATTGTCGAGACTCCCGTCATATACAACGTCAATGTATTTCTGTATGTTTAGATTGACACAGAGAAATTCCTCATGACGAGCCGCTTGTAACTGCCGCGTCAATTTTTTGGTTCCCAGTTTCCGCCGCCATCCTATCTTGGCTCTGCTAAAATGCTGCTCCGATATATTATTTGTTCTTTCCAGCAGTATTTTGTCTCCTCCCGGGAGAGTAATTAAATGCCCAACTAATTTGTCAGCATACTTTTCCAGGTAACCAATCATTATTTTTAAACTATTACTAATGTCCTGATCGTTGTCAATGCTTCTTACTTTTAGTTTTTCCAGAAATGTTTTGATCCGCCCCTGTATTTTACTAACATCTTTTTTTGTTGAAACAGGGGGATGCTGTCGTAGTATTGATTTTTTGCCCGGGCTGCTGAACCGTAGGAGTTCCCGGAGTTCTTCAAAAATCTTTACTTCCTTCTCAAGTCGTTGAGCGCTGCTGACCAATATTTCATCCGTTTTACAAGGTTCTAGAATACGAATGACACTTTGCAATGTCTGCTTTTCTTTCACCTTGAGCGAAGTGAAGCCCGCAATCAATTGGCTGAGTAAATC
>Ga0114923_10001425_pt1 | contig 16585 bp, 15 predicted proteins | sample SumtaG_FD_89578 | JGI IMG/M metagenome (GOLD analysis project Ga0114923, IMG submission 89578) | Deep subsurface microbial communities from Indian Ocean to uncover new lineages of life (NeLLi) - Sumatra_00157 metaG | ecosystem: Environmental > Aquatic > Marine > Oceanic > Sediment | place: near...
AACCTAAAGATATGAAACCGTTGGCTAGGGCCCTGATGCGTTGGATTAGCGGTTCTGAATACGCTATGAAGCTGACTCTAAGGATTCTCTTTGAAGTTCCACTTCGTATTCAAACTCCGTTGCTTGAAGAAATGGGTTGTTTGATGCAACCCAGCACAATGTCTATGGTGTATAGTATTTATCACCAAGGTGGATATGAAGAAAGCAGGATGGCTGCTCGAATTATTGGAAGCATACGCGAGCCTGCAAAAATATCCAAGGCAATTGTAAATCTAAGAAGTGTTGCCTATAGGAGTTCAAATGTAGGTATTGAAAGTCTATCTGCGATTTTCCGATTGAAACAGCGGATAGATGACTGCAAATTAGATGATTGGGTGTTAGACACATTAAAACGTCATGGTGGGGAGAAGTTGTTTGTGGCAATTCACATTTTAGAAACAGCAATTCTAGATACGATAGAAACTGAAACAATCAAACAACTACTGATAAAAAGACTCTTGGATAATACACTTATCATAAGGAAGAAATCTGCTCAATCTCTAAGCACACTAAGTAAGGTAGATTTTCACTATCCTGACATCCCTCGTGAATTCATAGGAAAACTTCTCAATATTGAATATGACAAAGAAGAATACCCAATACCGACGGACACAGTGATGAAAGCTTTCTTTAGCTCACCTCTCAGTTTCAAAGATACCTATATTGCCCGAATTCTTAGTGGGTCCGAAGTTGATGGAGCTTTCACCTACTCAGATATCGCTAAACTGCTAACTGACGACCATAATCATGTAAAAATAATTGGACTACTTATGTTGCGTGATGAACAAATCGAAGGAGAAATTCCAACGGATTTGCCTGGGAAGGTTATTGATTTCCTAGGGCAAGACAAACCGCTACTGGGAAAACTAGCAGCTTCCACAATAGGAATACGTCAAGACATCATGATGAAACCATTCATTAGACATGTGCGGACTCACAACCCGTATACCAATCTAGATGTGGTCCTAGCTCTAGGTTGTCTTGGAACCAAACTGGCTGACTATCCGGACATAATACTAAAATCTTTGGATCAAATCGGAGCTGGATATAACGAACTTGATTTGTTCTTATTCAATGTACTTGGCAATCTTTCTGAAAGAGCACTGGAATATCCTAACGTGATTGCGTTTCTTGAAAAACATCTTGGAAATTCAGAACTGTCTGGATTAAAACTCGTATCCCTGTTTGAAACTTCACGTGCGATACTTGATTCTCGTTCGTTAGCAACACTAACTTCACGAGTTGAGAAACTGAAGTCACCTTGGATTTATGATGTTGGAATGGCAACAATTACAGATATAGAGGAACGTACTAGTAATTTAATCAACTAGACAATTGTCCATTAGCTCTATTCTCATTAATGTATAATCTGTAAGTTTACATGAGCACATTTGAATTTAGGTAACTTTCGAACTAATGAATTTATTAGGAAGTAGAATGATGTATGATTGGCAGGTACGTGGATTAGTTTTTCGTAACATGCTTAAGTTATTTGAAACTCCCCCCTCCTACCACGATTTCCCATGTGCCTGCCACCTCTTCTCACATTACTTTCATGTGTACCGAGGGGCAAAGGGGTCAGAGTAACAAAGTTCCTCATCTCTTTCCAGAGTATCACCAGTGAATCGCATTATAATGATAGGCTGGTATCCAGAAATACTCAACGGAGCGTGACGTTGCAAAAGAAATCTTCTGTAAATCTCCTTGAAACCTTTCGGTGATATCAAGAAGGCATAATATGCGTCAAGGATCTCTGCATATTTTTTTACTTGGTAGACATCATCGATTGTCAGATGTCCTTTCTTTATTTCTACTACAATCCGTCTTTTGAAATATGACTTTTCAGCCAATATGTATCCAAAGATATCTGGTTTCTTTGATTCAGTCTGTAAGATATTAATTGCAGGATCATCAAGATGTTTTTTCATCCCTTCACTAATCCCAGATGCACTAATCTCCAGATGACATTCCCCTACCTCAGCAAACATTGTTTCTAGGAGCTTCATTACTGGTAGATACAGCTCTTCTTCTTTGCTTGACATGGAATGTGAATATGGTAATTATGTGTTAAATCTTACTTCAAGGGAGTTGTACGGACTTCTCACGTTTCGTTTTTCCGTTTCTAATTTGATTGGCTTATTTTGTGAAAACAAGACTAGAGAACCACCAAGAAAACTGCATTTCTTATGAATATGTTCCCCAATCTCTCTTTACAGCCCATTGACTTTTTCTCGTATTCCAAGTAATAAACTCTGAAGGTTCGAAAGATTCCTCTAAAACCTTTAAATCTCTAATCTGATTGGCGGAAAGACCTAATGTGTGCGGTCCTTCATCGCTCTCGTAATCCCAAAACCAGTATTTAACAATCCCGGATCTTTCTCTTCTTCCGATAGCAAAATCCATTGGAGCACATTTTCTTTTGAGTGAACCTCTATCTTCTTTGGAATAGAAAGTTATCATTACTTTCTTTTTGTTATGGATTGCGGAAATAAATTCACTATAGTATTTTCCTTTCATAAAAAACCCATCCACTAAATTCGACTCAGAACAAGTATTAAAGGTATATAGGAAAATTCAAAGTATAGCGGGTACAAGATGCAACATCATGAAGGATGAGTATACTATTTAATGATTTGAGATATTATATAGTCCCGATGTTAGTTCCCTTCCTTGAAACAATGAGAAACAATCACATCGGTCTTTCTCCAATGAATTCTCATCGTGTTGCCATTCTTATAATTCTTGATACAATTTCTTCCAAGCTTTGACTCGTTTGTCCTTTCTCTTTTGCGGATTTGGCAACTTGTCCTGCAACTATCGGATTTTTCATAGCATAATGCTGTTTGCTATAAGAGAAATCAATGCAACACGATTCAAGTACATCATTAAAAATGTCTTCTCCAATCTCCTCCTTGAGCGTTTTCGTCATTGTCGTTTTGAAACACGCATACGTATCGGTTATTGTATTGGGGTAGTCCTCCATAGATGCATCAAGTAAACGCAATAAACGTCTATTCTCTTCAGGTTGTCTTTTGTCATTCTCTTTATCACAGTCCCAAATAATGTAAGTGGGAATATCGAGCTGGTGAAAGATAGCATATGGTCGGTCAAGATTACTCTTCCCAAGACATGGGATTACTGAGATTCCAAGAGCATCGAAGTCGTGACCAAGCATTTCTGCATACCCTAAGATAATTGCTCTATCTTCTTCTCCTTCAACAAGAACCACAATGTCTGCGAAAAAACCTTCATTCATCAAAGGAGTCATCAATGTCTGCAAACGAGGTCGCAATGTTTCTCCACTATAAGTTCCTGGACTAACTTCACACGCAGATTCAAGGATTTCTGCAACATCATCCAATGTCGTTCTAATCACCTGAGTATGTTTAGGCATTGATGAGTTGTCAGATATCTTCCTAAACCTACGAATGTTGTCAAACCTACCTACATCAACAAATAATGGGGAGTGTGTCGAATATACAATCTGAGTATGCTTTGTCACTCCGCTTATTCCTCTTATTGCTAATGCTTTGAGAGCTTTTGATAGAAATCGTTGACGATTAGGGTGTTGATATAGCTCAGGTTCCTCAATAGCTATCAAGAAACTAGTTGTCGGGTTGGGTTCACTTGCACTTGATTCATTCTTACTTCTAATCTCCACTAGTGCCAAATACTGAAGCATCGCTAGAATGTAGGATCTTTGTAATCCATGTCCACATGATTCAATAATTGTAGAGTATTCATCTTCAGTCAATCTAACTGAAGCCTCTGGCATAGGAATCTCGATATCATTCTCGAAATCCCATTCAATTTGAACCTCTGAATTTGGAGCGAATATCTTTAACGCAGCATCCAACTCTTTCTCCAGTGTTCGAAGTTCTACAAGTTTATCAGGATGCATTATTGATTGATATTCCTTCTCAGTTCTTTCTTTCAGCTTGATAATGTCATCACGATTCATCAATGTACTTCGTACAACTAAATCCATAATCTGTGTCAGAGAACTTTTTTTACTTTCATATGCGTCCTCTGAAGCATCTTTTACTGCCGGAATAGGGATGAATCTGGTGAATCTGTCAAGACGTGCGGTCCCAACTTCTTTAAATCCAAAAAACTGGCCGTCATCTCTAACCCTAGTACATCTATCAGAATTCGCTTCTTCCCAATTCTGCAAGTCCGCTTCTGCTGTTTCCTTGTTAGTATATGGTGGAAAGTCAGGATAACCATCGTTTCGTAACAAGTTATACTGAGTTCTCATTTCTATTCCTCTTGCAGCTTCAAAAGATTCAAATTCAGGGTTCTTTAGTCGCATACCATAATATCTCTGACTTGTCCTAGTTCGTGTTCCTCTTGTATTATGTTTATGATGAGATTCCAACAAAAGAGCAAATCGTTTCTGCACATAAGAAACCAAACCGAGAAACAAAAACTGGAGCTCGTAGACTTTATCGGTTTAGAAACTAGATTTCTCTCAGTCTACGGATTTCGCTGTGTCTTCGCTGGACACGACGTGAGGGAATACTATTGAGGATCTGCTCTCAAGCAATCTCCTTGGCTTCCTCAAGCGTTTTGCCCTTGCTTGTCCAATGACTTACTACTTTGCCAAATTCCTTTTTCTTGACTAAAGGTTTCATATCTCAATAAATCCACAGTTTGATTTTAAACTTCTATGCTCACAATGACCGAGCTACTTCACTCATTCTCTTTTATCTTCTTCACTGTTTCCATTGCGTGAATTTTTACGTCTTCATAGGATGTTCTGTCAGCTATCTTAGTAATTGCTGGTATTGCTTTGTTTCCATATTCAGCAAGAGCATCCATAGTTTTCTTCTTAACTTCAAGATAGGTTGTTCGGACACCAACATCTTGTAGTTTCTCAATTTGTTCCATTTGCTCAATTTGCTCCATTTTCGCAATCTGTTCTAATTCCTCAATTTTTTCCATTTCATCATCGGACATAATTCATCGTTCAAAATTAGAATTAAAGAATAAAAGTCATTTGATACTTGCTTTCGATTTTAGGAAAATCTCATCACGTCAGTGGTGCTACCACGACCTCGACCAAATTGCAGCACCAACAAAATCGTCATTCCGATATCGATATGCTTCAAACAAGCTGTAGATGAATGGTAGGAACAACTACGGTTAGATAGAAGCCTAAGAACCTGAAACGTTTTCCTTCAAGGAACTTTTCTAAGTCGTCTTGAAAGCCGTACCAGAAGTTTGATTCGAAGATCTTCATAATGGTTCTATATTAAATGAAGTCATTAAGTTACTTAAAGTACACTCTTTCCGAGCAAGTCGGTGACAACATCTCACCGGCATGCTACCAAGAATATTCTTCAAGAAGAATCGACATCTTGAAAACCATTCAATACATTAGAATCACATGACTAGTAGAGCGGTGGTGGAAAATAGACTCCGTGAGCGTTTGCTGAAGAAGGGACTACCACCTGAAGAAGTAGATCGGAAAGTAAACAAGTACATGAAAGATTACGACTTGAAAGAATATAATCGAGAAATTTACTTGGCTGGAAAGTCATCTTTTGAAAAGGCTAAGGCTAATTCGTATTTCGAGATTGAGTGGTCAAAGAAAATGAAACAACTGTTAGATGAATAATCACCGCACTATCAAACCATCATCGTGTTAGGATAGCAATGTTCTTTAGATTTAATCTACTATTGGGAAGTGGGGGACCAGCTTCAGAAAAGCATGACGTAATGCCTATTTCTCCTCTCCTTGGCTATTAGGGGATTTTAGTAGTGAACATAGACAAACAAGAAAGATCCACAACAGGCGAGATATATGGTGACTTCATCATATGGACACTTCCTTTTGATTATCATGACGGCATGTATTCAGTGAAGAATTTCGCCCTCGCAATATCTCTGAAAGACGAATATTTAGATGAACCTGTCGAAGGTTCTCCCTACAATTATCTGAAAGTTGACCTTTCTCAAAACGAGGATATGAACGGAATTAGTTTTGATTTTGGCGGGAAATCCAAATTCGTGAAAGAAATATCATTGAACAGATTAGTTATTAAAGACATATCAGAAAGAGATCGTAAAGGGTACAAAGTACGAATCAGGGCGAAAGCAACGGACTGGAATGAATCCATTGCTAAGGAATACCAAGATTCGGATGACGCTCGGAATATATTTGCTACGTGGGTGACAAAACTATCTAAAATCAGAACAATGGACGATTTCAATAAGTGCATTAAGAGGATAAAGAAATATCTAATTTCAGATGCAGATTGAAATGACTGTTGCAAGCCAACTTAGCAATATCTCATCCTGACCACCAAAACGAAACAACACCAAAAGGAGCATCATCACGTTTTCGATATGCTTGGTACAGGCTATAGATGAATAGCAGTATTATCAGAACAAAACTCCATGCTGTCACAATGTATGCCATGGCAATAACTATTGACAGATAGAATCCAAGAAATACAGAACGAGGAGCTTTACCGAACTCTCTCAAATCATCTAGAAACCAACGCCAGAAATTAGATTGCAATAGTATCTCATGAACCAGTTTTTTCTTTTTCTTATTTGTTTCATCTACTGAGAGATAAATTAGTTGATAACAGCTCCTTAGAGATCCTGACATGTCCGGATAATTATTACTTCCAGAATTTCATTCAAAGTACGACTGAGAACCCAATTATCGCTATGATGACACTTGGAATTCCCTTCGGATTAGCTCTTGCATCTCCACTTTGGATTCAAAATCGAAAGGTCCTAGTTAGAATATCTCAGTATGCTTATTGTAGATGGTACCATGAAGGAGTTTCAACAGACTTGAGTCGAAGGGAATCGGGTTTTTCAATGACGGAGCAGAACCTCCATGATAGACTAAAGGCATCTTTAGAGATGACCACCGCAATTATTGATCTTGTCACTAAAGGTGATTGGAAAGGGTTTGACCGCAAGATTCGGAATATTGATGACTTAATTGGACTACCTGAACCTGAGATATTAACTTGGAACAACGTCAATGAGTATTTCAAGCTTTTACAATGATTTACCTCGGGTTTTCCAAAAAATAAACTCTGAGGGATCAAAAGATTCCTCTAAAATCACAAATTCATTGATCTTATTACCTGCAAGACCTAATGGGTGCGGTCCTTTATCACCTTCGTAATCCCAGAACCAGTATTTTGTAATCCCTGTTTTCTCTCTTTTTCCTATGGCAAAATCCATAGGAGCACACTTTCTTCTTAGAAAACCTTTCTCTTTGGAAGAGAAGGTAATCATTACTTTCCTTTTGTTATGGATTGCGGAAATAAAGTCACTATGGAAGTTCCCCTTCATAATATAAACCATCCACTAAATTCAGTTACTCAGTTGTGTGATTTTACGAATGATATCTTCTAACGTAGGAATACTATTACCAAGTTCATAAGCATACTCGATAAATCTCGAAGACCCCTCAATGTTCTTCATAACTCTACTTGGTTCGTCATATCCGAGCTCGGTAGCAACTTTATCACGAATTCTCATAAAGACATCATCATTGAGTTCCTTCATTAGAGTGCGTTCCAATTCATAATTAAAAACTGCCCACGTATCATGAACCTGTGTTTCAGGAAAATCCACGGGCACGACGCCTGCCATTCGTTGATATCTGTGATTTCGTGCAATAGCATTCAACTTTGCTTTACGACCTTGATGATGTGCATCTGCATCAAAAACAAAATATACAGGAATCTTTAGACCTCTAAATACAACTACAGGACGATCGATGTTATTCTTACCACCAGCAGGCACAATTACTATTCCTTTTTCGTCCCACTTCATTCCAAGGAGTTCCTGCATTTTCCATAACGTTCCAACATCGGAAATTCCTTCAACTACTACGACGGAATTAGAAAAGAAGCCTTCATTTACTATCACATTCATAACTGACATTGCTCGTGCTTTGAATGTCAAACGCGTGTATAATTCAGGTGAATCTTCACAGATTCTGGCTAATTCGGCAGCTGCTGAATCAAGTGAATATGATGTGACTTTGGTTTCAGGAATATTGTTGTCAATCCGAACCTTCCTGACAACTCTAATCTGATCAAAACGATGCAAATCCACGAGATATGGTGAGTGTGAAGTGTATATGATTTGTGTCTTGACTCCATGTACAGTATCTTCATCTTGGCATAAGGAATAAAGAAGATTTGAGAGATATCGACATCTAGAAGGATGAAGATATAGCTCGGGCTCTTCGATTGCAAGGATTAGGTCAGGACCCTTTAAAGTGAGACCATCATCAACAGATTGTTGATCGTCTTTATTTCCGTGCTTATCAATATCTCCTTCGACTGTTGTTTTTGCTAGATATTGCAGAAGAGTCAAGATTAGTGCTCTCTGAAGACCATGTCCTTTATGAGATATTTCACCTTCAAACTCATCTTCAATTAGTGTTGCAATAGCACTTGGTGGATCTAAAACAGGCGGTTCGAATTCATCCCAAACGAGGTTGAGCTTTGAACCAGGAGCAAAACTCTCCAAAATTGATGATATATCTTCACCAAGTTCTTGAAGTTCGGTCAGATTCTCTGTGCAATAGAGTTCTTTTGCTTTTGTTTCGAACTCAGTTTTAAAGGTCTGGATATCACTTCTACTATTGACTCTCCTGAGAACCACCATCTCAAGAAGTTGCTCAATGGCTCCTTTTTTTCCAGTTGTTTCATCTGTGACTTCATGCACAGCTGGGACTAAGACGTACTTTGTAAATTTGTCAAGTTTCCCACCTCCAATATTCCTAGCACCGAAAAACTGAACCTCTTGCTCAATTGGTTCAAGTGAATCTGGATGTGTAGATTCATACTCCTGCATCATCTGTTCAATTTGGTCTGCGTTTCTAGCTATTTTCAGTTCAGGCATGTCCCCAGAATCTACTAGCTCATTCCATTTATTACGCCGCTCATTTTTACCAGTAATAGCTCGTAGTATTGCGAATTGTGGGAATTGCATTTTTGCAGCAAAGTATCTCTGAATGAATCTATCATTCTCAAATGATATGCGTTTTGTGACAATAAGTTCATCATCATTAATATATGGACTGAACTCTTCATTCTCTATTGGCTGAAGATTGTTGAATGTGACTCTGATCTCAATCATTTCATCAGTCTGTCTGTTGAAAAAGTCCTCTTCGTTGAATGAAGCAGCATTGTCAAGAAATTTATCGATTGCTTGTAGAAAAGTTGACTTACCAGCACCATTCCGACCAATAATGGCAGTTAATCTATCACATGAGAGAGTTTCATTCTTAATCGACCGGAAGTTCTTAGTTTCAATTTTTCTAACCAACAATCTTTGTTTCCTCCTTGCAGTCCTTTGAATCTCTCATTAAGTATAGTTTATGATTCAATGGGAAACCCTCCTTGCACGAATGATGTATGTACTTACTGAATGAATAATTATAATTCTTTGCATAACGTTAGAGAAAAATCTAGCTTCAAGGTCAGAAATTTATTCAATATTTTTCGGATAGATACGTTGGTGGTCCTCATTCCTATTAAATTCAACGAGGAGTTCTCTCTAATAATGGAAACCTTGAATCTTCAAGGAATAGCAGATTTCGAGTGGTCCAAGTCCCTACTAGTTCCTTTCACGATTTGTAGATCAATACGCTCACTCTCACTTATGGGTGCTCACTCTCACTCTGACGGTGCTAATCTTGCGAGGTTGATGATAACTCACGGTGTTGGAGTATATGAAGACCGGCGCCCAATTTCCCTGAAGAAAGTCAATGAAAGTTATTTTGAAAAAGATGAGCAATATAGAAAACATAAGGGGTCGTCTTAACCCGTTCGTCTTCCCTTCTTCTGTCTATGAATTAGTCCCATGGGACTGAATGGATCAATTCAATTATTTCATAGACTGCCTTTAGAGCGTAGTCTAAAGGCCTCATTCAATCTGTCTAAACACAAGTAATACGCTCGGGGATATTGAGTAATGGATGAATGGTATGAATGAACCAGCCTACAGATCCCAATAGGAAAGAGCGGATGAGATGTTTGTATCAGAACCAAATCTGTTTCTTACGTAAACATATCTGTGAAGCGTTTGAAGAACCAAAGAGTCATTCCAGTTGCATAACTCTTCTCCTACGGGGGTTTCCGAACTTAATGCTAAATGGATCTTCTTCTGGATAAGGTCTTTAACGACTCCATTGATATATAGCTCGTGTCCAAGTGAAATCCATCCTGATATCAAAAGACTAAGGACTCTGTCCTTTCCAATAGATTCCTCGAATATATCAAGAAGACCTGCTCGTGTCCATATTTCTCGTAGGGTCGAAATTATCTCTGATGAAATGATGTCGGAGAAGGGAATGGTTCTGTCAATCCTCTCTATCAACAGATGAATGGGCTTTACATGACCTAGGAACTCATCCTCCTTTACCTCCTTACAAGCTGATTTGTAACCACATCTACCACATGGCGGGTCCTTCGGAATGGGAGGAACATTGGTCTCATATGCATGATGTACCGCATCAATCCAGTTCTGAACAATTGGCTTGAAGTCAATATCGTCGACCTTTATCTCGTCAATTCGTTCCAGTCGTGGATAAATGACTAATCCTTTCCTTATAGAGTCAATTCTTTCTGGAGTCATGTCTCTAGAGAACTCTTCCTGAGCTTGACTTTGATGTACCTCACTCTCCTTCCTGTGTGTTGGCTTATCTTGTGAAGTTCCTGACCGACCTCACTTGAGCCTACGCTCTTACTTGAGAGGACTGATGACTCTGGATAATCTATCCCGAATTCCTCAAGCACTGTCCTTGCCATCATATACATGTTCGAGTATAATTTTCCTAAGCGGTCCCTTTTGGCACTCGTGATGGCTGCTTCGGTTGTAAGAGATGACTTGTAATCAAGGTGAGCTCTTCCTCCAAACTTTAGTGCGTGCATATACGCCAATAACTGAAACGGATCTCTTCCACTTGCACGACCTGTATTCTTGACCTCGATTGATACAATATCGTCAGTATCATTAATTGCAAGATAATCAACGATTCCATTAAGGAGAAGAGCTGGTGAGTTGATATGCACCTGAGGATACATCCTCATTAGATTGAATCTAGTGAGATCAAGCTTGATACTGTACCTTTCCTGTGAAATCTCAAGACCGTCGAAGGGATCAAGAAGAATACCTTTGAATCTCTTGTCTATCTGGAGTGCGACTCTTCCAATCAACTCAGCCATAGCAGAGTCTGAGTCGGACACATAAGTACCAAATGGAACTACTCTATACTCTACAGTAACTCGCTCATTGGGTCTTGGTTGAGTACCATCGACCATTTCCAGACACGAGAGAATATCCAACTGAGGAAAGGAATCCCAAGTCGGAGGTTCTTGAGGTTTAATCTCTTGAGAACTAACCCTGACCATCGAGCTGATCTCCGAGGCGTCGAGGTCCGCGATTGTTCTTTTCATCTCCTCATCAGGAGATTTCCATTCATAAATATCTCGAATACTGGGATAGTCATTCTTGAGGGATCGAATCACAGCTTTCTCTCCGATATCACCAAGAGCTGAATGATGTGGAGCACCAAACGGAAGATCAGGTTTCTCAAGTTTCTGCTTCTTCTCACCCGATGTCTTTCGGTATCGGTCCGTCGTAGCCCCTAAGAAAGCCAATACTAATTTACGGATACAAGCTCTAGCAATTGTAAATTCCATGAAATTCGATTGCAAAGGGTTGGCATGATACTTCTGCCTAGGACGACTCTCTGAATTCTCACTCAATGTATCCACATCATCTCGCTAGAATAACCAAGGATTTGAAACATCTCGCTTCGATTGGGTTAAAGGACTATGCTCATCTATCATCATTACATTCCTCATTAAACAATTGGGTCAATAACTACCGCAACAAACATATATTATTTCTGTAGATGGGATAGGAAAGGAAGATACTAAGGGTGATTCCAGTAACGTACATAGAAGCATTGTTGATACTTGATAAAGAATTGAAGACTGCTGAAGAGGAAATACTCACAGGTGATTTGGGTAACTATAGGTCATTGTTAGATAACCAATCGAGGGGTCATTTTTCAAGTGAAGTTGAAAATGTGTTAGAAGAGGTTCATTCTAAGTGGAGTGAACTAGAAAAAGAAAAACCCACTCCCACCCCTTCTATCCGAAGGGGTTTCAAGTGGAAAGATTTCTCAAAGGGATATGCACGTGTCGCCCAACACCCCAAAGCTATCCCATTCAATAAAAACCAACCCTCCAAGGCGGATGACTTTTCTTCAGTTATGATAGCGTTGAGTTTCTTCTGATATAACCTCAAGATGGGTTTCGATATGTACAAGGAGAGGGATAGAAGGGTTATTACTGATAGACTTGCTGAAGCTAGAAGTAGTGGATTTGGAACTTCCAAGTCCTGAGAAACAAAGAATGAAACCAATGATACAGGGAAAATAAGATACAGAAATGATTCATTCTTTCCTAAGTTCTCTAGTAGCATGGACATTGATGACACCTCAAATTAAAGGACTATTATGAATACTTGCACTGACGGAAAAGACTCCACACAATACATGTCGTAAGTGATGCTAGACAATCACAAGAATGTAGTACCTTTTGTCTCTTATAATGAGTCTTCTATTATCTAGGAAAAGTAAGCTATTTATGGAATGTGCTCACGAAAGTAACAATAGGATAGGTAGCTAGGATAATGATGGATCTGGGTCAAACGAAGGTTCCCTCGTCTGGGTACCTTTCATAGGAGTTTCAAGTGGACGGAGGGTTCAACAATTCCAGAGTCTGGATCGTTAAGTGAGAAATTGGCAAAGATCAAGGAACAGATTTGGCCTGTCTATAAATGGGCTACAATTTTTTGCGTTATATTTCTAGTCATAGCTGGTGTAGTATTGGTGGTGTCCTTCTCCACGACTCCTAATCCCAATCTAAGCATTATGAACACCACTTCAGCTGAGATTTCACCAAAGAATGGAACAGCTCTTGAGCTCTTTGTACCAGCTATCGGAAACATCACAAGTAATGACCTCACAATTTTGAAATATTGGGTAAACTCTTCCTCCTATGAGCTTGGGTCAGCAGTTGTTGTGCTCTACTTTAATGGGAATCACAGTACCAACTACAACTCCAGTCAATCTCATGATATAGTTGAGAATTATGACAACTACATGTATTGGTGGACCCAGGCTATTGATTATACTCCACTTACTGCATTTGATGGAAACCCCGCAAATCTACTAAGTACTACTATTGACCCACAACCTGCCCTTACGAACATCACCTTCCAGTTTCTCATTAAAAACTGGAACGGCTTAGAATACCAATATATTCCATTCAATGGAACATACACCATTCAGTTCAGTGAGTATGAAGTGTTTCTTGAAACGCAATATCACTCAAACGTGGGAACATATTGGACTGTCAGCTTAGTATTTTGGGCTCTTATAGTAGTGATTAGTCGACCATTCTCTAAAACGCCTCACACTCAACCATCCTCTCAATCAAGCCCCGCCATCCACAGTGAATCAAACACTTATGAAAAATGGGAGCTCCTTGTTGATAGGTGTAACCATTTAGATACTCTTAGAAGTAACTTGCGTACTGGTGCAAGTATATTTCTCACCCTTGGAGTGGGGGTAACTGCGTGGGCTTTTGGCGTCCTTGACGTTGGACTTCCTTATCCATACAGCCTGGTCCTTTTCGGTATTCTTTTAGGCTCTCTCATGTTGATCTTTTTTGGTTTTCTGAGTTTACTGTTCTCATTCTCAGATTTGACTGTCGAAAACGAAATAGGTAAGCTAAATTCAAGTCTTTTCACTCCAAAGCTTAAAGATACAGATTACAAAGATCTGTTAGCTCTCGCGTTGAAAGCAAGAGAGAAATCAATCTACAAAATGACTTTTTCAATTGGAATTGGAGTGGTTGAATTCACACTGGCAATTCTAATGATGTCAGTAATAGCGATTCTTCCTTATTCTCCTTATGTGATATTGCGAATACCTGGACTGTTGTCGGTTCTTACTGTATGGGGATCAGGAGTCATTGTTGCAGCGATTTCTACCTTCGAGCTCTTCGGTGAGAAAGGTTTCGGAATATATGTCCCTGATGAGGATGAGTGATTTCTATTCTTCATCTTTCAGAAATCAATGCACTCTGCTGTTCCAGTATCTTCAAAGCTTTCCTGAGAACCCACTCAGATTCTACGATTTCATTGGGTTAGTGGATCTACTCATTCCTACTTCAAAGTTCACTAGAAACATACTAAGACTTTTATAATACTTCATCCTGACAGGACTTCAAGGCAGGTGCGTGGGTTAGTTTTTCAATAACAGGCCTTCAAATGTAACTCCCCCCGAATTCCGTTCTCACGGACTTGCCACCTTATTATTTACTGATAAAAGAGATTCTTTGTGTCTGAATTGACACACTCCTTATTATACTATGCTCGCAAGGTAATGACCTACTGAATACACTGCAAGTAGTAATCTGACTTGAATATTCAGGGAGTCAAATGCGAACTCTCCTATATTGATATTAGATGTGACCTAGTTTGGCAAGCTCTTCTCTAAGTACTTCAATTGTCCTCACAAGATTTCCACGGGCCTCCATGAAGTCATTCCCTTCAATCAAACCTTGTTGCACCTTTGAGTCTATCATCTGAATCTCATTGTCGACTTGATCAATCCGAGTTCGGATGAATTTGTCATAGGATGTAACCGCTTCGTCAAGTTGAGATGGTTTTATACGCGAAGATATTATTCCATCTCTGATGATATGAATCCAATCTGCTTTTCTAGCTACAGCAGGATCATGTGTTACAAGAATTACTGTTTTATTGAACTCACGCGTAATTGATTTGATGTAATCGATAATAGTTTCAGCTGTATTAGTATCCAAATTACCCGTTGGTTCATCAGCAAGAATCACAGGTGGATCATTAGATAATGCAGCAGCTAGTGCAACTCTTTGATTTTCACCTGCACTTAGTTCATTTGGTCTGTGATTCATTCGATTTTCCAATCCCACAACCTGAAACAATTCTACTGCACGAATACGTGCTTCACTCGAGTTACATCCAGCTGCTAGTAATGGCAGTTCCACATTTCTCATCGCAGTAAGCGCAGGGATTAAATTGTATGTTTGAAAAACAAATCCAATCTTCCTCAACCGATAATTATCAAGGTCTGATTCTGTCATATCATTGACTGTCACATTATCAACACGTACTAATCCCGCTGTTGGGACATCCATTCCTCCAATTATGTTTAGAAGTGTAGTTTTTCCACTCCCTGAAGGTCCCATAACAACTGTGAGTTCTCCTTTAGCAACTTCCATATTCAAACCTCTAAGGGCTTGAACTTGTGTGGATCCCTTTCCATATACACGTACAATATTATTTAGAGCAACCATCATTTTCATTGATACATTCCCTCTATTTTCATTATTAAAACTGATGCTATAATTCCACCTATCACATAGGCTACTACAAGACTACAGATAACTCCAACAAACAATGATTCTATCACCAGAATTTCTGAAACAAAGATTCCTAGTATAACATTTCTGAAAATAAGTGAAGAAGCAAATCCAAGACATGCTGTAAAGACACTTAATGCCACAATCGTCATGAACCAGAGTACAATTCCAGAAGACATGTATCTAACGGATTTGGTTCTAGAAACCCCACGTTTTCTTATAATGTTCATCTCGTTAGAACGCTGCACAATCAAAAACCACGAAATTGTGAAGAACATTGCGACTGAGATTAACAATGTGAAATTCAATAGGAATTGCGCAAGATATAGTCTACCTTGTATGAGTATACGATATTCAAGGGGTAAAATCTCTGGTTCTGCTATTAATAAAATACTAACCTCATCATGATTTTGTGCAAAATCATCCAAGAAACTTGTATCAACTATCAAGTCAGTAGCTAGAAGTATACGGGGTTCAATGGTAAATGAGTCGTTTAGCATATCTAGAGTTTCTTCATTTAATATTGAGAAATCTAGTCCATACCTCAGGGACTCCCGAAACTGAATAAATCCTATTACTTCTAGCGAAATGTTGAAAGAACTATCCCAGCCATTTGTAATACTCACATAATCGCCTGCATTTATTCCGAACGCTTGTGCAGTCCTTAAAGACAGCAAAATCTGGTTGGCACCCAATCCGTGTATGATTGATTGAGGATTATTAGAAAACCATTCCCATTCATAGTATGCAATATCCAACCACATATCTGTATCAACAAAACGCAATTGTGTCATCTGGGCATCAATATATGCTGTGGTGGTGTATTCTACAGTGATTTGACCTGTGTCTATGTTTGTTGATAAATTTCCTACAATTTCCGATGCATTTGTATTGGGTTTTAGAGTAATCGATGCATCTGCCCCTGCATAGAATTCAGCACTTCGTTGCTCAAGATTATTCGTCGACATAACTTGTAGCGATGATGTAACTACAATTGATGACATTAGAAAAATAATAACGATTGGAGTTGCGTCTACCTTAAATGATTCAGATATGATTCTAGTGCTTGAATG
>Ga0114923_10001427_pt1 | contig 16576 bp, 17 predicted proteins | sample SumtaG_FD_89578 | JGI IMG/M metagenome (GOLD analysis project Ga0114923, IMG submission 89578) | Deep subsurface microbial communities from Indian Ocean to uncover new lineages of life (NeLLi) - Sumatra_00157 metaG | ecosystem: Environmental > Aquatic > Marine > Oceanic > Sediment | place: near...
CGAACCGCCCGCCCCGCTCCACGGCGACCACCGCGGCGCGCACGTGCTCACCCCATCAGCCCGCCGCGTTCTAGACCGCCCGGCCATCCGCCCCGCCGGCGTCCGATGGGGCAGCGCCGAAGCAGCCCTCCGCGCTCTGGTCCGGATGCGCGACGAGGCCGCAGCGCTCCGGAGCCCGGCGGACCCGAACCGCGCGATCCGGATCCAGTCCAACCGCGACCCCTCGCTCGGTGGCCGTGAGCACGACGCGATCGAGCGGTGCCGGACCGTGTCGCTCGCGATGGACCGGGCGAGCCGTCACCACGGGCTGGCGCTGTCCAGGGCGTGCCCGACCGTGACGCCGGACCAGGGCGAGCAGATCTTCTGGCTCTACTTCGCTGGTCGCGGCGCCGAGGCCAACACGCTCCGGACCGAGAAGGCGTGGCAGCGGCGGGTGTCGATGTCGGCCCGGGACGTCGCGGCCGAGGCGTCCGCCGAGTTCGGGGTGAAGGTGACGGCCGATCACGTCGAGAGCATCTGGGGGCACTACGTCGGGATCGTGGCCGAGGCGCTCCGGGCGTCGGGTGAGCTCGGGGGCGGATCGAGGCGCGAGCCCCGGCGTGGTAGCTTTGCCGCTGACCCGTTCGCGAGGGTCAGGGGGGACTGATGCTGACCGGCAGGTGCGAGACGTGCGGGGTGCACCTCGTCGAGGGGATCCACCTCTGCTGGTTCTGTGACCCGGGGAACGCGGCAGAGCAGCGCGCGCTCGAGGCCGAGGAGCGCGCCCAGGAGTTCGCTGACTTCGTGGACGGTCAAGACGGCGACGAACTGGACGACGAGGACCTGTGACGACCAAGCGCCTCCCCGCGCTCTGCACGACCGGTGACGTGGCCGCCGCGCTCGGATGGAACGCCAAGACCATCCGCCGCCACTGCGTCTCGCTGACCGCCTGGAAGGCCGCGGTCGCCGCGGATCCGGAGGTGCGGTTCAAGACGATCCCCTCGCTCCGCTTCGGATCCGGTCCGGCGTCACAGTTCAAGATCCCGCGCTGGTGGGTCGAGGAGTTCAAGGCCGCAACGAGCACCCCGCCCGAGCCTGCCTGAGCCGCGCTGTGCCACCCTAGGGACATTCGAGGCGAAATGGCACACCCCGCGCCCGACCGTGCCACGTCCCGACTTTGAGAATGGCGAACACAGTCCCGATTCGTGTAGGCTCCGCCCAGGCAGGCCACGTGTGGGGGACACCGTGACCGCCCCGCTCGACCTCGACGCGCTGGCCAAGGACGCCGCCGAGGTGCTCAGCGACCTGACCCTGCTCGGCGCGTTCGTCCGGATCCCGAACAACGTCGTCGGCCAGCCCGAGATCACCGACTTCGCCTACGACCGGTGGACCCCGTCGCAGCGTGCGTTCCATGCCGCGAGGACCGGCCGGGACGTCGTGCTCAAGTCGCGCCAGTCCTTCTTCAGCACGCTCGAGATACTCCGCGACATCCAATACGCGCGGACCCACGAGGGCGCGCAGGTCCTCATCGTCACCGACGATCGCGACGAGAAGGAGAAGTTCTTCGACCGGCTCAAGATGATGACCGACTCGCTCGAAGCGTGGGGTCTGATCCCGGCGCCGCGGTCGACCACGAAGACCCAGATCGTCTGGCCCGACAACTACTCGGGGATCTACATCACCGAGGCCGGCGCGTCCGAGGGCGCGGCGCAGAGCACGGGCCGGAGCGGCACCATCCACCGGGCGCACCTCACCGAGGCGGCGTTCTGGAAAAGCCCGCGCGCAACCTGGACGTCGCTCAGCGGCGCGATGGACCGGGCCGACGAGGTCGTGATCGAGACGACGGCGCGGGGTGCGGATACCTGGTTCCATCGGCTCTGGAAAGCCGCGGTGACCGGCCGGTTCGGTCGGTGGCGCGCGCACTTCTTCCCATGGTTCGAGCACCCGGGGCGGACCGCCGACCCGAAGATGTACGGCCGTCCGACGACGAGCCGGGCCCGCAAGTGGGAACGGATCCTCGTCAACCTCGGCATCAGTCGCGACCAGCTCGCATGGTGGCGCGGCAAGGTCGAGACGATGACGCTCGACAAGGCGCTCCAGGAGTACCCGCCCACCGCTGATGCTGCGTTCGTCTCGCCGGGCGACACCTGGCTCGAGCCGGAGTACCTCGACGCGCTCGGGGACGCCGAGGGCAAACCGAAGCGGCACAAGAAGCTGAAGCGGGGCGAGCTCCGCATCTGGATCAACCCGGACCCCGCGGGCCGCTACATCATCGGCGGCGACGTCTCGGACGGTGTCGGTGGCGACGCCGCGACGCTGGTCGTCATCGACCACCGCACCGGGAAGGTCTGCGCCGCCTGGCACGACCGCTGGACGAAGCCGAAGGAATACGCGCGGGTAATGGCCGATGTCGGCCTGATGTACTCGACCGCGCTGCTCGCACCGGAGCGGCAGGGCATGCGGACCGATGGCAAAGAGGCGATCGGCCTCGCCGTGCTCCGGACGCTCCGCGAGCTGAAGTACCCGTCCAAGCGCATCTATAAGTGCGAGAAGGACAAGCCCGGGTGGTCGACCGATAAGGAGACCCGCCCGACGCTGCTCGGCGACATGGCCGACGGGATCCAAGACGGCTCGCTCCGGACGCCGGACGCCGCGACGATCGCCGAGACCAGGTCGCTCGTGAAGGACCGGAACGGGAAGATCCGCGCCCGCGGCAAGACGTCGGGCCGGAGCAGCGAGACGCGCGGTGATGACGGCCTGTTCTTCGCGTGGGCGATCGCGGTGCAGGTCAGGATCCGCAAGCCGATCCGAAGCAAGCGGCTGCCCCGGATCATCCCGGTCGGCCAGCTCGATAGCGTCGACTTCCGAACCTGAGCGCGCGCCCCGCGGCGCAGGGGGCCGCATGGGCAAGAAGAAGCGCAAGAAGGCGGCACGCGCCGCGGCAGCCCGCAACACGTTGCGCGACGCAGCGATCGACCTGGTGCTCCGCGCCGAGGCCGAGGACCTGAAGCCGCGCGCCCGCATCGGCAAGAAGGGCCCGCCGCTCCTCGTCCCGATCCCTCCGCTCGATGGCGCCGTGACCCTCGTCGAACGCGAGGCACTGAACGCGAAGCCGCAGGAGTGGTTCCGCATCATGGAGCGCGCCGACCAGGGCGATACCGGCTCGATGATCGACATGTTCAGCGACGCCCGCGACCGCGACAGCCACCTCGACGGCGTCGCCCGGAAGCGGTCGCAGTCGATGATGGGCCGCCCCATCGTGTTCAGCCCCGCTGCCGGTCTCGAGGATGACGACGAGGCGCTCGAGATCGCGCGCAAGGTCCGGCGCATCCTGCTCTTCGAGTCGCGCAAGTTCCGCTCGATGCTGACCCACCTGATGCAGGCGCCGGTCGACAGCTACGCGGTGAGCCCGATCCGCTGGGCAACGAACGGCAACGGCGAGCACGTCCCCCACCTTCAATGGCAGCACGCCAACCGGTTCGCGTTCACCTTCGACGAGCTGAGGCTGGGCTTCTACACCGACAAGTTCCGGTCCCAGCGCAACATCTCGCCGCTCGAAGACTGGCCTGACAGCTTCGTCGCGCACGTTCCGATCGGGGGCCGCTCCGACTTCCCGTGGCGTCGCGGTGCGATGCGCTCCGTGATCATCCCGAGCTTCATCAAGCGCCAGGGCCTCCGGTTCTGGATGACGTTGGCGGAGCGCTTCGGCATGCCGCAGATCTTCGCGACGGTTCCGAAGGGCGAGGACCACGACGACGAGGCGAGCGACGACGCGGTCGGGGTGGTCGAGACCGCGCTGAAGAACATGAACCGGATCTGGTCGATGGTCGTCACCGAGGGCGTCGAGGTGAAGGCCGTCGAAGGCTCGGCCGGCAACCTCACCGGCCAGGTTCACCAGGACCTCATCAGCTGGGCCGAGATGACCCAGTCGATCGGGCTCCTCGGTCAGAACCTCAGCACGAAGGTCGAGGGCGGCAGCTTCGCCGCGGCCGAGTCGCACCGGTTCGTAGCCGACGACCTGCACCTCGCCGACGCGACCGAGTTGAGCGAGACCATCACCCAGCAGGTTTGCGAACCGCTGGTCCGGTTCAACTGGCCGGGAGCGCCTGTGCCGGTCTGCGAGATCAGCGTCGCGCAGAAGGCGGTCTTCACGAACGAAGACGTCCGTGACGGTGTGGCCAGCCCGGACGAGCGACGCCGCACGATGGGGCACGAGGCGCAGCCCGATGGTCAGGGCGCCGACATCCGCCGCCCGGCGAGTGTGTCGGTCGTCGCGAACATCACGCCCGGTGACGACCCGGAGCCTGTCGAGCCCGCACCGGTCGTCGAGGACGACCCGGCCGATCCGACGAAGAACGACGAGATCCCGACCGGCGACGACCAGACCGCGACGACTGCGGCGAAGGGCGGCTTCCCGTTGGTCGGGCAGATCACGGCGATGCAGGCGATCGTAACGCAGGTTGCGAAGGGCGAGGTCAGCGTCGAGACCGGCGTGTCGATGCTCATCACCGCGCTGCCCCTCACCGAGATCGAGGCGCGCGAGTTGCTCTCGGACATCGACGTCGCACCCGCCGATCCGGCAGCGCCACCACCCACGTTCACCGCACCGACTGGAGCGCCCGATGGCACGTAGAGCACGAGTCACCATGAAGCTTCACGGACCGGCGAAGGTCGTGGAGCACATCGACCTCGACCAGCCGCTCACGCCCGACGAGTTCGCGCAGTGTGTGGCCGACGTCATGAAGCGGATCGGCACCAAGGCCGCGGCGCGTCCCGCACAGGCCAGGGCGAAGAAGAAGACCGCGAGCCGGAAGACGACGGGCTGATGGCCTTCGAAGACGCAGACCGCCCCGCGTTCGCCGATGGCGTTCCGGTGTTCGCCGAGGCGCGAGACGACGGCACGTTCCGGCTCGTCGCGACCGACACCGGCGACGTCGTCTCGTCCGAGCACGCCACGGTGCGCGACGCGCTGAACGCCGCGCTCGAACTCGACAGCGTGTCGGGGTTCCGGAAGTCCGGCGTGATGCGGAGCGTCGACGGCGAGCTCGATGGCGAGTTCCGCTGGTTCGATGCGACGAGCGTCGAGCCTGAGCCGCTCGGTCCGCCGGGTGACGAGGCGCGCATCGCGGAACAGGCGATCTGGGAACTGGCCGAGTCGCTGAACCAGCGCGCCTCGACCCTCCCGATCAACGGCGGCCCGACCCCCGAAGGTCTCGCCGCTTCAGAGCCTCACGGCGACATGAAGCACGGCGGCGACCACCCGGCGAACGGGGCGCTGCATGTCGGCTTGCCGGTCGAGGCGTCGGACGGCCTGCACCTGTTCCTCTTCGGCGAGGTGATGCCCGACGTCGCGGCCGAGGTGGACCGCGGCCGACTGGCCCAAGGCTCCGTGTTCTTCCGCTTCGACGAGACCGACCCCGACGACAACCTCGCCGTGAAGGGCGCGACGCTCACCAGCCACGCGCTCACGAACGACCCGGCCGTCACCAACCTCACCCCCGGCAGCGAGCGATCGCGTCGGACGGACCAGACAAAGCGGGCGTGTCGCTCGCGATGGAGTCTCCAGATGACCACGACCATCGATCAGTTCCGCGACCTGCACACCACCGTCGTCGACGAGAAGGCGGGCAAGGCCGTCCGGCACTTCGCGGCCCTCGACTTCGGCAAGCTGGCACGGGGCGCCGCGGGCGACCTGCTCGGCGAGATCGCGCGGATGCTGAACCTCACCGACGAGGCGATCGCCGACGACCCCTGGGCCATCTCGGACGCCATCAGCGCGCTGTCCCAGGTCGCGCAGGTCGAGGACATCGTCGAGGCGCCGGCCGCGCCTGCCGCCGATGCTCCGGCCACCGACCTCGCCGCGGACGCAGCGGCACGGACCGCCGACACGCTCACGCCCGAGCAGGCCGCGGAGTTCGTCGCGCTGGTGAAGCGCGGTGCCTTCGGCCCGGTCGTCGCGGCCCGTGCCGTCGAGGGGCTCGAGGGCGAGGAACTCGACGCCGCCCTACAGGGCTTCGTGGACCTCGGGCGCAACGTGCTCGGCAAGCCCGACGCCGAGGTCGCCGCGGTGCTCGAGGAGCTCCAGGCCCGCGAGGCGGAACTCGCTGCGGTGCTCGCGCCCGAAGAGGACACCACCGGGGAAACCGACACCGAAGAGGACGCCGCCCAGGTCGCCGAGGCCGCGGCCAGCGCCGGCGAGCGCGGAGCCCGTCGCGTGCTTCGGATCCAGCGCAACACGGAGCGCACGGCGCACCAGGCGACGCAGGCGAAGCTCGACCGGTTCGAGATGCGCGAGTATCTCACCGGCAAGCTGAAGGCCGCGAAGCAGTCGGTCGTCGCCGAGACGTTCGATCGCTGGGTCAAGATCGGCCTGAAGAACGGGCGTGAGGTGGTCGACGAGTTCGTCGCTGGCCGCAACGCGCCGCCCAGCGCGATGCCGATGGACGATGTCGAACTCGCCAAGCCGGACGACATCAGGACGAAGAAGGACGCGTGGGACGCCTGCATGGTCGACGCGCGCGAGAAGCTCGACGAGGACGAGAAGCGCCAGGCCGCGAAGACCGGCCGCAAGACCGGCACCGTCGCGCGCCACGTCGTCCGCGCCCTCGCGCAGAGGCTCGCCCCCGAGCGCTACCCCGACATCTTCGGCGCGCCTGCGCGCTGACCGACCGCTGAACCCCAACCCCAACAGACCCAGCGGCGGTGCCGCAATGAACGCCTGCGCGTAGCGGGCGAAGGAGAGCCATCATGGCGAGTGGATCCCGGGCACCCAAGCCCGTTCTCATCGAGACCTACACGGCGACCGCGGCAACCGTCGCGCACGTCATCGTGATCTGGCACGCGACGGCGGCGGACAACGTCATCGTGCCCGCCGCGGCGCCTGACCTCCAGATCGTCGGCGTCACCATGCACGCGGCCGTCGCGGGCGGAGACATCGACGTCTGCGTGCTCGGGCCCTGCATCCTGAAGGTGGACGGCAACGCGTCGGCCATCGCGGCCGGCGACGCCATCGAGGTCCACTCGACGGCGGGCCTCGGCGGGAAGCTGGCGCTCAGCGACGGGACGACCCTGAAGGAGATCGTCGGCGTCGCGTACGAGGCGGCCAGCGCCGACAACGCCGAGATCTCGGTCTTCGTCGGAAAGAACCCCTTCCTCTTCACCGCCTGAACGGCAGCAACGAAAGACGACCATGACCATCACAAACTCCGCAGGTCGCGCCGCTGGCGACGACAACCGCACCGGCGCTCGGGCGTCGGACCCGCTCGCGCCCTCCACGGCGCACGTGAGCGCCGCGCTCAGCGACTTCGCATCGAGCTTCAGCAACGGCGAGTTCTTCGCCGACCGGGTCAGCCCGGTCATCCTGGTCGACAAGAAGGACGACGGGTTCTTCAAGTTCGCCCGGAAGGACTCGACCACCGAGCTCTCGAACCGCGTCGGCGTACGCGGCTCGCTGAACGAGGCGACCATCGAGTCGGCGCAGGGCAGCTACGAGTGCCTCGGCTACGGGCTCAAGGGCCCGGTGTCGCGCGCGACGCAGGCAGTGGAAGACCCGGCGGTCAACCTGAAGCAGCGCACCAGCGCCAACATCATGAACCGCAACCTGCTCTCTCGCGAGATCCGGGTCGCGACGCAGATCACGACCTCGGGCAACTGGGACGCGACCGCGACCACGGCGGCCACCGCGGTCTGGTCGAACCAGACGACCGGTGTCCCGCTCACCGACATTCACACCGCGCTCGAGGCCATCCCGGCCGCGGGCGAGGAGTCGCTCAAGATCGGGATCTGCGCGCTCGAGGTCTTCAACGACCTCCGCGCTCACCCGCAGATCCGCGACCTTCACGGTGACGGCCAGGGGCAGATCTCGAGCGCGGTCCTCGCGGAGTACCTCGGGCTCGACGAGCTGCTCGTGTCCGACGCGCAGAAGAACACGGCCAACACCGGCGCCGCGCTGAGCATCAGCCGGGTCTGGCTCGCCACGGTCTTCGCGATCGTGCGCGTTCCCAAGCAGTTGCTCGACACGAACCAGCAGATGTTCTCGGCAACGTTCCGGCGCAAGATCGCCGGCGCGTCCGACGGCATCCTCGTCCGCGAGTGGCACGAGCCCGACGAGGGCACCGAGGGCACCGACATGCTCGCGGTCAGCCACGAAGACGACGAGGTCATCATCCAGGACGTCAGCGGCCACCTTCTCACGTCGGTCCGCAGCTAGGGCCCGTCGCGTAGCGCGCCGGCTGGGGGGACCGGTGCGGCGCGACGTGCTCCGAAAGGACACCGATCATGGCGAAGCTTCAACAGACCTACGTCTTCCACGTCAAGAACGCGATGGGGTCGCTCGGTGCGACCGACATCGTGACGACCGGCACCGTCGCGACCGGCGCGCTCACCGTGACGGGCGCGGCGACCGTCTCGACGACCCTCGGCGTCACCGGGGCCTCAACCCTCGCAGCGGTCGCGTGCACGACCCTCGACCCGAGCGGTCTCGTCCAGATGGCGGCTGCTGCCACCGTTGGCACCACCCTCGGCGTCACGGGCGCCTCGACCCTCGCGGCGGTTGCTTGCACAACCCTCGACCCAAGCGGGCTCGTCCAGATGGCGGCGGCGGCGACAGTCGGCACCACCCTCGGCGTCACCGGCGTCTCCACCCTGACCGGCGGTGTGGCCGGCGCACCGCCGATCAAGATCTGGAACCACGTTCCGGCGGGCGCGCTCGCGACCCGGGGCACCGACGCCGCGGTCGGGAACGCGGGAGATCTCGAGTACGCCGAGGTCTTCATCCCGATGAACGTCACGCTGACCGGCATGGGCTGGCTCAACGGTACGACGGACGGCACCGACAAGATCCGGATCGCGCTCTACGACAGCACGGGCGCGCTCGTCGCGAGCTCGGCAGCCGGCGGAGCCCTCAGTTCGGGCGCCGACGCCTACCAACAACTCGCCTTCTCGAGCGCCTACGCGGCGGTGGGCCCGGCCCGCTACTTCGGCGCAGTCACCATCGAGGGGACCACGGCGGCCACCCAGCGGCACACCACCCTCGGACCACTCGCCATCACCGGCACAGAGGCCGCGACCTGGGACACTCTTCCCGACCCGATCGCCTCGCTCGCAACCACACACACGGACGCCATCGGGCCGATGTTCTACCTCTACAGCTGATCTCAGGGGGACCAGATCATGAAAGCAGTCGTCACACGAGCATTCATCACGCCGATCGGCGCCATCCCGGGGAGGCGGCGCGTCGATGCGCCGCGCTACATCGACGGCACGATCGACTACACCAGGGACCCGTGCATCGTCGACATCCCGCCGTGGTGCTTCGAGCAGCACGCCGAGGCCGACCCGCCGCGGATCATGTCGGTCAAGGAGTACGACGCTCGACGGGAGCACGAGCGCGAACGGGAGCGGCTCGACCGCGAGCTCGACCTGATGGGCGAGGAGGAGAGCCGCCGCGCTCTCGCCATCGCAGCGGTCGAGGTGCTCGAGGCCGAGATCGCCAGCCTTCGCGACATCGACGACCGCGACCAGCTGGCCGACATCGCCAAGCGCCGCAGCTTCGTGGTCGATGCGTCACGGAACACCAAGACGGTTCGGTCCCAGGTCAAGAAGGGGTTGCAAGACATCCTCGCCGACCTGAAGTCCGAGCCCGATCCGGAACCCGAGCCAGAGTCCGAAGAGGGCGACGGCGACGATCCGGACGACGGCGACGATCCGGACCTCGAGTTCGAAGACGAAGATCTCTGATCGGGACCCTCATCCGTCCCGGTCCCTCCCTGGATGCCCCGGCCGTTGCTCATGCGGCCGGGGCGCCAACTAACCCGCGGGGTGCCTGATGTCGAACCTGTACGTTGCGGAAGCGACGGTCACGCTCCGGCTCGGCTCCCGCGCTACGCCGCTCCTCGACCGTGATGGTGACGGCGCGGCCGATACCGGCCTGCTCGCCGCGATCATCGAGAGCACCGGGAAGGAGATCAACCTCCACCTCCGGAACCGCTACGGCTCGAGCGTCCCGTTCAACGAGATCACGGACACCCCAACCGCGACGCCGGAGGGGATCCAGGTCCTCGCGCTCCGGTGGGTGCTCTGGGACATCTACGCCTGGCACGAGCCGGACGGTCCAGACGCCACGCTCCAGAACAACTTCGTCGAGGCCGCCCTAGCGAAGCTGCTCATCGGCGAGGCAGACATCGACGTCGACCGGGCCAAGGCGCACGAGGGCCAGACCATGGTCACCGAGACCCATTCCGACCCGATCTTCGCCGGTCTCGACAGCTCGGGGGCGGACCGTCTGCGCGGGGTGTGACGAACGTTAGCGTCGAGGCGCGCACCGTGAGCCCGTCCGGTTCCGGCATCCTGTCGTGGACCGAGGTCATAGAGGACCCTAGAGAGCCGCTCAGCGCGATCCGCGTCTTGGTGGACGAGAACATCGCCAAGCGCTTCAGCAGCCGCACAGACCCGTGGGGGGGCTCCTGGGCGCCACCATCGATCACGACCATCGAGATCCGTCTCGCGCGAGGTCAGGATCCGATCGCCGACGTCCGGTTCCCAAACTCGTCCCGCTTCACCCGGGGCGGTCGCAGCCTGAACATCGGCTTCGGCCGGAACCAGATCCCGCGATTCTTCGCCGAGGGCAACCCGGCTAACCGCGTCTTCGGCAAGGCAGCCGGCCCGGTCCCGGCCCGCCCGGTCCTCCCGATCACAGCATCGGGGGTGCAGCTCCCGACAGCGTTCCGGGCCGAGATCATGGATGCGTTCCGCGACCAGATCCGCGAAGCGGTCAGACGCGCCGGCCGCGGCGAGAGCGAGGGGTGAGCGATGGCCTCCACTTTTCAGTGGGCCTACGAGCGGATCTACGAGGTCTTGATCGACGGCGCGGGCAACGCGCGCGGCTTGGCCCTCGGCGACCGCTTCAACCGCGGCCACCCGCCCGGCTTCAGCGCGCAGCTACGGAGCGTCCGCGCGAAGGAGCGGCCCACCGTCTTCGTGGTGCTGGTCGACTCGACGCCCGAATCGGGCGTGTCGCAGGAGTTCGCCGAGCAGCAACTCTGGCGCGTCATCATCAACATCTACCGCGACCACTGGCTCAGCTTCGAGGGGAACCCGACGACCGTCGAGGAGCAACTCGTCGAGGCGGCCGATGCCAGGTGGAAGACGCGCGGCGCGCTCTGCTTCACCGGTAACCTGAAAGAGACCGCCGAGGGTCGCAACACCGGGATCGCGGGCGAGGCGCTCCGGGCCGACAGTTCCACGTCGAAACTGGTCCGGGTCGACAACCTCGGCAACGAGGGCCGGCTGCTCCAGTACCTCGACCAGTACATCGCCGAGTTCGAGTTCAGCTTCGAGAGCGCGCTGCTTCTGGAGGACGGGTTCAACCTGCTCCTCGAAGACGGCGGCCGGCTTCTGTTGGAGTAGCGATGGCCGATACCAAGACCAGCGACCTCACCGCGATCGATGCCGTTGCGGTCGGCGATCTCTTCGCCGTGGTCGACATCACCGCGACGCAGGCGACGAAGCAGGCGACGTTCCAGCAACTCATCAACGCGCTCGGGTTCGCGTTCGGCGCCATCAGCATCACATCGACCGCGGTCACGACCGTGAGCACCCAAGACACGCCGGTCAAGATGGCCGGCACGACGACGCTCTCGACGCTCGTCACCGCCGAAGAGTGGAGCATGCCGTCCAACAACCGGATGCGGTACGACGGTACACCGACCTGCGTCACCCTCGTCGTCGCGTCGATCGGCGTCACCAGCGCGGGCAATAACAAGACGTACAACTGGTACATCGCGACCGGCGCAGGAGCCGGCGCCGCATCGATCGTCACCGAAACGAAGGTGCCGCGCAAGATCGCGACCGGCGCCGACGTCGGTGCCATGTGCCTGTTCCTGCTCGACGACTTCGCGACGAACGACTTCCTCGAAGTCTGGATCGAAGGCACCGACGCGAGCCCGTCGAACGCGACCCTCGAAGCGATGAACCTGATCGCCATCTCGCTCCCGATCCCGACCTAGGAGAACCCCGATGAGCAGAGACCATCGCCAGGTACAGCGCCTCCGCTTCGCCGTCGAGACCACGTTCGGCGCCGACGCGACCGGCGACGTCGCCAACAACTTCGACGACCTCCGCGTCAAGCCGACCGTGATCGCGCGGACCCCCGAGTTCGCCGAGGACGAGACCAGCGTCCAGCGCTTCCATCAGCAGCGTGACGACGTCAAGGGCCCGGACCGCGGCAGCTGTGCGATCGAGTCGTACTGGACCTCGACGAACGAAGCGATCGACGACAGCACGACCGTCACGAAGAACGAGCAGCAGAAGTTTCTCGAAGTGTGCCTCGGCGGTTACAACGCACCGGGCCAAGGATCGCTCTCGGCATCCGGCGAGGCCACGACGGGCTGCGTCGTCACCGCGACCGAGGGCGATCAGTTCACAGAGAACAGCCACGTCGGCATCATCCTCAGCGGCGTCTTCCATCCGCGGCTGCTCGCGACTGCTGACCCGGGCTCGAACGACACGCTCGTGTGGTGGCCCGCGCTCCCGTCCGCGATCGTCAACGCTACCGCGGTCCACAACGCCGAGAACATCTACTACAACGAGACGACCGAGAAGTGGATCCAGATCCTCCACGAGACGGCCCTCGACCGCGGGAACCTCTGGCTCCTCTCCGGCGGTAACGCTGACCTGTCGCTGAACCTGGCGCGGGGCGGTCTGACGACCTGGAGCTCCACGGTCAACGGCGCGCTGTTCGAGCACGACGACGAGATCGCAACACCGCAGGGTGGTTCGGCGCTAGCAGCCGCAGCCTTCACCGACTCGGCTCCGATCTGGGGCAACGAGGGCGGCTGCCACTTCGCGGCATCGAGCAGTTCGACCCTGACCCTCGTCAACTGCGTCGAGATCAACGTCGACTTCGGCGTGAACTGGCAGGACGTCCCCGACCACAACGGCGTCGAGGGCGTCGGCGAGTGGTTCCGGGATCGCGGCCGCAAGACCATCGAGCTGACCATCATCCCGGACAGCAGCGGTGGGACGTACGAGGTGTGGCACGACGCCATGGTCGCGGGCACCGACTACGGCCTGTACTTCTGGCTCGGCGCAACGGCCGGCGCGACCCGCGCGATCGGGGCTCGGAACTGCCAGATCATCTTCGTCGAGCCGGTCGAGGTGAACGGGATGGAAGCGCAGAAGCTGACGCTGCTCGTGAAGGAGAATCAGAACTCCACGGGCGCCGGTACGCCGACGACTGCCATCGCGGCGAGCCCGATCGTGCTCGGGCACCTGTAGCGATTCAGCGTCGCTCGACGGCGCATGGGGGGATAGCGAATGTCAGAGCCAGTTGAGTGGGACAACCTCACCGACACGGTCCGCGTCTATTCGGTGGTTGCCGATGACGCGATCGATCTGGTCGAGAGCGACGTCGTCGGATACGCGGGCGATGTCGTCACGCCACCGGGCGGCGAGCCGGTCGTCATCAAACGTGGCACCCGCAACCCCGCGCTCATCAAGGCGCGTCCCGGTCGCAGCCTCCGCGCAGCCGTCGTCAAGGCGCTGCCCATGGCGGTAGGCGTCGGCCTCGACGACATCCCGAGCGACAACGGCCGAGCGCTTCAGGCGTTCCGCGTCGCGTGCCTTTCAGTCGAAAACATCCCGCACCCCGGCGAGAGCTTGGGGCCCACGGTGAACGTGTATCGTGACGGCAAGCAAGAGAAGGCGTGGGGCAGCGACGACCTGAACGTGCTCCAGGCGCAGATGGGCCGCGACTACATGTACGAGATCGGCGCCTTCATCCTGGCCCGCTCCAACCAGGGAAAAGCCCGAGGCGGCGTGCCGCTCTACACGCCGCAGCACTTCTTGGAGCCCGTGCTACTCCGGAGCGCGCAGCTCCGTGCGGCGCAGAACAAGAGCAACGATGGGATCCTCTCCAGCGAGACGTCTGCGAGCGGATCCCCGGCAGCATCCGACGAGAACTCCGACGGTCCTGGGATTGCGTCTGCGGGGGGAGCACCGGCGCCGGCCGAGTAAGGTCGGTCGAGGTCCACCCCGAAGCCTACGACGAGACGGTCGAGTTGAGTTCGGGCACCGTCGTCGATCACGGCGAGAAGTTGCTGCGCGAGTGGGAGGCGATGACCGGCGTGCGGCTGATGACGTGTCCATGGCAAGCGATGCGCGACCCGTTCGTGATCGCCGTCCTGAATGAACATCGCCGGTGGAACAAGAACCGGCCGAGCGCCCCGCACGGTGAGTTGCCAAGGGCGCTCGTCGAAGGCATCGAGCTCTATGACGCGATCCTGCAACGGGTCGACAATCACGACCGGCAACGCGAGCAAGAAGAGCGCGACCGGAAGAACAGGACGGGCCGCGTGCCCGGGTCGTTCTCAGCGCGGCCGAGACGGCCTAGTCGTCGACGTCGTTGATCTCGAAGGGAGGGTATCGATATCGTCGACGAGCGGTTCGAGATCGAGTTCTCCACGGTGGGACAGTCGGACGCGGTCAAGGCGTTCGAGGACCTGAAGCTTCAGGAGCTAGAAGCCAAGCAGCAGACGAGCCAACTCGGCTCGGAACTGCGCAAGTTGCAGCGGTCCGGAAGCGCGAGCGCCGAAGAGATCGAGAACGTGAGCCGCTCGATGGTTCGCGCTCAGCAGTCGTCGCGAAACTTCGCACGCCGGGCCACTCAGTTGCAGATGGCGCAGGCGGCGAGCGCCGTCGCGACCATCGACCACCGTCAGGCGCTTGTCCAACTGGGCTCGACGATCAGCGAGGTCGGCTCGGTGCTGAGCCGCATCAACCCGGAACTCGGCCGGTTCGGCGCGACCATCGGATCGATCGGCGCGCAGCTGCCCGCCCTCACCGGCACCCTCGGACAGACCGCGCAGGCGATGGCGATCATGACCCTCGCGGTCGACGTCGGAACGCAGGCGTGGGACGCGTGGCGCTCGTCCGTCGACGAGGCGACGCGTGACGCAAACGAAGGCGTGGCCAGCTTCACCGAACTTGCTCGCCGGATGCGCGACGTTCGCGAGTCGGTCGAGGCGGCGCGTGAGGCAACCGACCTGGACATCGCGGCCGTGGGCGTTGCCACGCGCCGCGCCGCGCTTGCCGATGCCGAGCTTCGGGTAAACCGGCTCCGCGAAGACGGGTCGACCGCCGCATTCCAGGCCGCCGAGGCGCAACGGATACAGGCGCAAGCGTCGCTGGATACTGCTGTCGCAGGCGAGCGGGAGATCAGCGCCGAGTTGTCGCGCCAGGCCGCGCTCCGGTCCGGCGCCGCGGCCGAAGAGCGCCGGCTTGCGGAGTTCCGCGAGCAAAACGCCCAGACCTTGCTGGAGCAGCAGGCCGAACTCGGCGAGCAGGAAGGTCGCGGCGGTGGCAGCGGTGGAGGACGCGTCGCGGCCGAGCGCGAGGCGGCACGCGCCGCGGCCACCGCGGCGCGGCAGATCGACGCCCTACGGGAACGACGCGCGGTCGAGGACAACGCGGACGGGGTGAGGCGCAAGGCGCTGGCATTCGAGATTCGGCAGACCGAGCGAGCGTTGCAGATCGAGGACATGAACCAGCGGCTCGCAATCGGTCGCCAACTCGTCAACGCCCGCGCCGATAACGTCGAGGCGATCCGCGAGTTCGAGCGCGCCGCAGCCGCCGAACGCCAGGTCGAGCAGGAGCAGGAACTACAGGCCGCCAAGCAACGCTCCGAAGAGATCGGCGCCGCGACCACCGGCATCGTCGGGGGCGTCGCCGGCACGTTCAACAACCTGCTCGGCCAGACCATCGGCTTCATCCAAGAAGGCGGCGACCTCGCGAGCGACGCGTTCCTGAAGATGCTCGACAGCTTCCTCGAAGCGACCGCCGTCCAATACACCATCTTGGCCCTCGCCGAGGTGGGTCAGGCCATCGCATCATTCGCACAGGGCCCTGCCGGCGCCGCATCGGGCGCCGCGCACCTTGCGGCCGCTGCGGTGTACGGCGCGGTCGCGGCCGCCACAGGGGCAGCTGGGGCCGTCATCAGCGTTCCGACCGCGTCATCGGGCCCCGTCGAGGCGGCACCGGTTCAGGCGCAGACGCCGCTCGCAAACGGCGGCGGGACGACCAACGTCACCAACCTCTTCGCGCCCCAAGCCGTCTTCACCGAGGCGGAGCGCGGCGAAATCATCAACGGGTCCCGGCGCGCGCAGCGGCGTGAGCAGGGCTCGGGACGGTCGAGGGCGTAATGGCTTACCTCGTCACAGGCTTCGACACGGCGCGCGTCGGCACGATGGCGGTGAAGGTCACCGACGCGGGTGACAACGGGACAGCCACCGTGACCGCGGGCAAGTGGTGTCACCGCGACCTCACGGCACTCTCGGCGAAGCTGGGTTCGGGCAACTACGACGATCTCGCGACCGAACTCCAGGCCCGGATCGACGCGCTTCCGACGACTAACATGCAAGGTCTCTCGATCGACCTAGCGACCGGCGCCTACACCGTCGTCTTTCAAATCACGACAACGCTCGACTTCACTGACGCGACCCTCGGCGACGAGTCCGGGTTTCGGCTCGCCGAGGCGCTGGGGTTCAATGCCGACCATGCCGACGCGACGGGTACCGGCTTCGACATCACGCTCACCGGCAAG
>Ga0114923_10001428_pt1 | contig 16576 bp, 14 predicted proteins | sample SumtaG_FD_89578 | JGI IMG/M metagenome (GOLD analysis project Ga0114923, IMG submission 89578) | Deep subsurface microbial communities from Indian Ocean to uncover new lineages of life (NeLLi) - Sumatra_00157 metaG | ecosystem: Environmental > Aquatic > Marine > Oceanic > Sediment | place: near...
ATTTAGGAGAAAATTTTTCAATTAATTGTTCATTGCCTTTCCTGATCTCTACGTCATATCCTTGCCCTTCATTTTTTACTGCTGTTATTTTTGCGCGGAGATTACCCACCAGCATAGATTTTTTCTTTGTAGGCATTGCCCCTTTTTCAATCTGTGCCTCGTATGCTTTTTTACGTCGTTTAACTTCTCGTTTATCTGGGTTCGCAAAATAGACTTCATCCCCAGGACGTAAACTTGTACTGAGAATCGTGCGCCGTATCTGCCCGCCTCCGCCAGCCAGCCCTATTCCTCCTCCTGCACCGCCACCACTGCTTGTATCACCCATTTTTTATCTCTTCTGTTTGTTAGAGTTAAAAAGTTAAAAAAAAATCACACATAGAATCGAAAAGTTAAAAGAGTTAATAGTTAATCTTGTATAGGTAATGTATATGCATGCGCGCATAAGAGGGTTTACGGGGAAAAGCTTAACTTTTTAGCACTTTTAACTATTTGTCTGGAAATGCCTGCTGTATAGGCGTCAAAAATAGTTAAAAGTTAGATCCAGCTTTTAACTATTTTTGACTTTTCTACCTGAGAATGCTTTTATAGTAAGTATTTCCATGAAAGTTAAAAGATAAACCCATTTTTTAACTATTTTTGCTATTTTTTAACCATTTTCGTCATTTTCCACCAATTTTCCATCAATTTTTGATTTTTTTCCCACCAATTTTCTATTAATTCTTGATTTTTTTGATAAATTTCGGCTTTTTTTCGTCATTTTCCATCAAATTTTGATTTCTTTTTGGTGATTTCCCACTAATTCTTGATTTTTTTGATAAATTTCGGCCTTTTTTGAGGTTATTTTCCATCAAATTTTGATTTTCGATAGATTTCAAAGATGGTTTATGTCATTTGTTGGACAAATACTATCTTTTTTTCGATTAAGTCTGATAGTATCCATCGCATCAGGATACCACCAAACATGAGGACTATCCAGGCATTTATTTTGCTGCATTACCCATCGCCTTACGCTTTCTCCACCGCCATACACAAGAAAACAATTTAATTGCCCTTGCTCACATGCACTCAAGATATACGTCCCTGCGAGAGAATCTGTCGAAGTGCATAATATTTTGTATACAGTTTCTTGAAATGCTTCTTTAGTTGAATAAGGTATATCATTTAGCGGCGCCAACTTAGAAAAGAGTGATGAGGAAAAATCAGTATTGGTTTTGAGCTGCATTCTGGCATCTTCATTAAGAACATACAACCCTTTTTTCGCACATTGCAATGCACGATTATATCGTATGTCCAAAGCAAGAATATCTTTAGAATGTCCTCTAGTAGCGAAAGCCGAGTATCCGTCGGGGATGCCTAGCATGTTTAAATCAGCGAATTTTTCAGGAACATATAAATCAGCAATGATACCTATATCATGATTTTCATGATAAGACTAAACTGTCGTTTTCGGGCAATTGGCGTAAAGCCAAATGCGAGCGGCCATGATTGATCAAGAGTATAGTTCATCTCAATAATAGCGGCGCATCCGGTTTCGGCAACAATCATGGGCTGAAAAAGTTTCGACATGAATTTCGTATCCGTGGTGTAGAATGCCATTGTTCCGCCCGGGTTATAGTTGCTTTTCTTATTTCCCCATACTTTTAATTGGCCGGGGGGAGCGGTTGGCTGCATGTCTTTTCGCAAGGTGAATATTTCATATTCATTATCGAAGGGATATTGCAAGGTTTGGGGGACGATGCCAGGGGCTGGATCAAAATAATCTTCATCTGTTTTACGAGTCATAATAATTTTCTCCTTATGCAAAAATTGCATGTTGCTTTTTTCGTCATTAATCTAAGACGATTTTATTAATATTAAAGTTATTTTTCTTTTCTTCTTGATTTAAGTGCTGAGGATACCCGGGATAAACTCGCCTCTGACAATTTATCATCATGTACAACATAGTAGATCTTTTGCCCAAGTTCACCTTCCATTTCTTCGATAGTATATCGCCTTTCTTCCCCTAAAAATAAGCATAATGTACGTTCTTTCGGTGCAATGCTGATTGGTTTTTCTTTTATAATTTCGATTGGTTGCCAATACTCAGCCTCCTTCCACCAATAAAATCCAGGCTTAATATTTTCTGAAATCATTTTACTCCTCCTTTATTCATGATAATGATAAATTCAGCCGTGTTCCTGCGTCGGCTTAAATGATTTATTCTAACGTTTACCCTACAGATTCAGCAAACGCTATTGCCATACGTTTGACATCTTCTATAGTTTTTGCTTCGAACCCTACGGGTAAACTATAATCTTCTTCAGGATGCTCCTGAAGATATTCATCTATCCATCCCGATTTAGCGCAACAATGATCTTCACTATTAACTTTATCTCCAATTCCAAAACCATATATTGCCCGGTGTGACCATCCATACCATTTTTGTTCTTTTTCACAAAATCCGATACAGCACGTTAAACCGCGCCCTGCATTACTATTACGATCTTCATCATTAATTTCTGGCAATGGCTCGGGTTTAATTCCTCTAATTCTGCACAAACGATACGCGCATTCTGAATTGCCAATATAATATCCATCTGGGATAGTATAGGCTGATTTCATTTCAATATCAGGCGTATCATAAAGAGAACCATCTATTAATTCTGTACGAACTTCATACCCTGCTTTATATCGTCGTACATTAAGAATTTTTTTTATATTTGACATATAGTTTACTCCTCAGTAAAAGCGTATAATATTAAATTAAGCCGCGATTTTATTATAAGGACATCCCTGTAATGCCCTTTCTTAGTCATTTTAATGCTGGATAACCTCCCGGATATGCGCTTTGGTTTCGGATGCGTCAGGATCGCAAACTTGAGACCATCGCCATATCATTAGCGGCCTCCCCATTTCCTCGGTTAGTGACTTGATTCTTACTCCGTAGTTCCTTTTCAGGATATATGCTATCAATCAAACCGACTAGGTTTCCAGCTATGAGAATATCATAGAATTCTCATTCTTTATATACTAATGCTTGTGTTTGAATAAGTCAAGGGAAAAAACAAGGGTAAACAAGTTTTGATGCGATAAGAGAGATAAGGACGTGAGAAAATGATAATATTATCGTTCCTATCTATCCTCTCATAGCAAGGAAATTACTCTAGTAATATAGGCGCTGAATGATAATACAAGGGATAAAAAGAAAATCGCTTAGAAACGATATGAGAGCATTTAAATTGCATAAAATTTTTTTTGACTTGACAGAGGTTTTGGCTGGTGTTATTGTACCTCTTATTAGAAAAAATCACATAGTATTGACAATGGAGGGCATCGCAGATGGCGCAGCCACAATCAACAGCAACAAAAGTATTAGGTTGGATAACGGGAGTAGTAGAGGCGTTTGGCGGTGGCAACAAGACATCCAGAAAAACACCTCGCGTTCTTCCGACACGAGTCACTGAGGAACAGTTTACAGAAGCATTTGTTTCACATATCACGCGTCTCCCTATACGTGCAAAACAAGCTCTTATGCTTGATTTATATGCCGATAAAAACATGTTCCTTGAACGGCTTATTGATTTTTTAGTAAATCCGATTGTTGGACGACAAGGATTCATAATTGATGTGAATGAAGGTGCTCCAAAGACAAAGGAAACCTTTAGACGGTTTACCCGTTTGAATGGGCTAAATATTCCGAAAAAACAGCGAGGATATGTACGGGATGGTTTCCTTACAGGGGAACTATTTTTTCTGAAAGTATGGAATCACAAACGGGATACATACCAATTAATTCAAGTCCCTACAAATGTCATTAGGCAGACAATAGTTGATCCTGGAAATTATAATGAAATTATCGCTGTAGAGCAAGAATTAGGATTCGGTAGCACCATGATGCATAAAATCATCATGGATGAAGATATACTCACTCAGGATGCATTACGGCTTCGTTCGTCTATGAAATTTGAATGCTTTGCTTTTCAAAATTGCAAACGCTCACACCCTATGCGCAGCCCATACGGGACAGATTTATTGCATAAATATGAAATACGAGGAGAACCGTACCTCATGAATTCTGCTGATTTGTTGGAAGCATTAGTTGCGTATTTATGGAAAACTATGGATAAGATGGATTCTTGGAATAGATTTAATTATAAATTTACGGTTGATGTACCGGGTACTGAGCAGGAGGATATTCAAACAGAATTAGATGACTGGGCAAGATTTTTGGGTACTCCTCAACCTAATAGTGCTATTTATCTGCCAAAAGACCTCATTACAATGGAACCTGTAAGTTTTCCCATGCAAACAGGCGATATGAGCCAATTCTATAGAATGGTTCGGAATGCAACGGCCTGGCATGGGGGGACACGAGAGACGTCAATGGGAGAGGGAGATGTAAAGTATGCAAGCAACCAGGCTCCTGGGGTGTCGGAGCCAAGTATTGAAACGAAAGAGATATTCCAAAGAGACCAGGAGGATTTTTATAAAATGATGTATGACGACGTTGGCTGTGAGGCGCTACGACGTGGGCAAATCCCCTCATCAGAGCTAAAAGAAGAGAATCCGCCTGAATTCCAATATACTATTATATCAAATGAGATATCTAAAGTATCTCAGGAAGGCACGACAAAGGCATTCGCTGTATTTTCTGATACGGCAATAAAACTGAAAGAGGAAGGAATAGCCACGCCTGAATCATTACATCATGCTGTTATCCAAAAAGCACAGGAACTATTGGCGATAGAATTGATAGAACCGGAACAAGTAGAAAAAGAAAAAAAAGTTCAACCGGTAGGAACCCCTGAAAATCAGGAAGAAACAGAGGTTGAAACTAAGCTTAAATGAAGTGGGAAGAAAAAAAGTATTGACATTTTTTTTGAAAGGCGTAGAATATATGCTTAATTCACTCATAGCCTGCTGGAAGCTATGAGGATATGGTATAATGCCTGTAGACATCACTAAAGATGTAATTCGGATTCGACAACGAGATCCGAAACTTTTCACGAAATTTCGACAGTTCACATTAAGTGCTGCTAAGAAAATATACGCAGACTATGGACAGTTGCGCACTAATGGGAAGTGGGTTATTCAATCGCTCATTTTCGACCGTGAAAAGTGGAATATGGACACTGTTAGATCTTGGATTACTTCACATCATTATATATATCCCGCTAAAGAAAGTATTCACTCCGACAAGCTTACCTCTCCATTCATTATCGATACAGTTGTGGAATCTCATGATGAATCATTTGACGTATTAGATGTAGCAATCATCAAAGCTGGTGAAGGGAAAAATCATATTTTCTTGGAACAGGATGGAAAATTTTACACAGAGAACTTTCCTCCGGCGATTGTGCCTGAGCTTGCCCAAGTGCTAGATGGGATAGGCATGGAAGTCTATGTGCTTGAAGGCCAGGAAGGAGAAAAGCAATACGTCCACCCATCGGCTGAGATTAATCGGCAGACTCCTGCCGGTCTTATTCCACATCAGGTAGCTTTATTGAAAGAATTATGGGTTGATGGAGAGGGGAGCCAAGAGCCGACGCTTCGAGCGAAGGCAGTGCTTAATAAAACGCAGTCTGCGAAGGATTTACGAGAAGTATATCGGACTGCAGTAGAGCAAGGAGTGAAGTCTATCCCTGCTCCTAGTATTAATGGTATGATGTTGTGGGAACCACAGCATCGCAACAACAGGAACTTTTTTGACGCATTAAAAGTACTGTCAATGCGCAGTGTGGAATTCGTTTCACGTCCGGCTGCCGGTGGTGCTGTTTATGCTGTCATCGAAGGAGCGCGTATGAATTTTTCTGAATTACTTAAGTCATATTGCACAAAATTTGCTCTCAAGGCAAATTTTGATGCAGGTACGCCTGCTTTGTTTCTTGAATCCGTCGTTGAACCGAATGATGTAATCAAAGAAGTGCGATTGGCATTCGGGGAAGGACAAGACGAAACAGCAGCAATGGCAGCGTTAGCCGGAGCAGCAATATCAGCAGGCATTATGGATGAAGGGCAAACTACACCACCTGTGACACCGCCTGCTCCTGCCGGTCTTATTCCACAGAAGGCTGCACCGCCTGCTACATTACCAGCTACATTACTAGCTACACCGCCTGCTCCTGCCGGTTTTATTCCACAGAAGGCTACACTGCCTGCTACACCGCCTGCTACAGCCGAACTAGACGGTGACTTAGAAGGGGATACAGGGGCAAAAGAACCAGGTATGAGTGAGCAAGTTCTTGAGCAGATGAAAGCATTACAAGTGATTGCTTCACAGAATGCTGGTGCGATTCAATCCCAAACGTCAATTAATCAAATGTTGTTAGATTATGTGGCGAATGACCAGGGTGCAAAACGCGAACAAACGATGGTGAGTATGGTGAACGAAGCGGTTGCTGATGGGCTGCCGGATCATCGTCGAGGGTACTGGTTGCAAATGATTAATGCTGGACAGATTAAAGAAGCGGGTATCTTGAAGATGTTTCTTGAAGGGGATAAAAAAGTTGAAGGTTCCCATGCGATGCAAGTACAAGAAAATTTCAGGGATTTGCCAGTTGCGACACGTCATCTGGCCGGAATAACAGTCGCGTTTGATGAAGCCGAGGTTCCTTACTTGAGAGCGAAACAGCTTTTTCAGGTTGACTGTACAGAAGAAGAAAAGGGGATAGTGACAAAGCGAGGATTACGAGCGTATACGAGTCTTGAGGATATGTATCAGGATTTATGCCCTGCTGATCCGGATTATACAGGAATGCCATTTGGCGGAGATTCTCGTTTCGAGCAGTGGAAAACACGCCTTATCACAAGAGGGGTTGTCGAAGGTGTGACCTCTGGGGCGGATACGGTATCGTCAAATGATTTTGCTGGTATTTTCTTGCAAGTTGTCGGTGAATTAGGTGTTCAGCGTTGGGAAATACTGGACAAAGCCGCGATTGACCTGTGTGAGGTAGGTCCGAATTTTCAAAATTATGTTGATGCTAACGTTGTCGTACATGGCGCAGCTCCTGACATGGAAGAGGCGACGGAGGCGGGGGGTTATCCTGAGCTTGGAGTCGGAGCGCGGCAGAGCGTAACGACACGGGCTAGCAAATATGGTGGGATTATGCGCTGGTCAGAAGACGTGATTATTGATAACCGTCTTGATCTTATTAATCAGGATGTGCTTTCTCAGGTTGACGCTACTTGGCGGGCAGTGATTCGGAAGATAATTGATACCCTTATGGGATGGACAGCGGCAACAGGCATAAACACTGCTACTCATGATGATGGGAATGGAGTTATTTATCAAGTTCCCGGTACGGCTTCCGGTGATAAACGCAGAAATCATGTAGTCGGTGATGGGCGGCAATACAATATTCTGGTAATGCTTGTGAACTTTATGATGCAGCAAAGTGATATATACAAAGCGGGACAGACGCCTCAGCCACTTACATTACTACCTGGAAAAGTTCTTTGCGAAACGACGTCATGGAGTCAAGTTGACGATAATTTCACGATGAAGTACAAGCCGGGTACTGAGAATGAATCCAATAAGCTGCGTCAGCCTAATGGACAATCCCCTCAAATAATCGGCGTACAACAAAGCTTTTTGCATGGACGCTCTGATTTTGTCGGCGTTTTTCCTGATCCGCGTAAACATGGAGTGATTCGATTACAGAAATTCAGAGGCTTGACAACTCCGAGCATTACGTGGCAGAATAAACCGGACATCGGACGAGTTTTTGAGAATGGGGAACTGGCGGTCAAATTTCGTTTCCCGGTGCGAATTACGTTGTTGCGTCCGAAAGGCGCGTATGCAGCGTTTGTTTAGTATTTAGATAGAGTAGAGGAGAAACAACATAGAAGTTTCTCCTCTACTCAATAATCAACAAGGAAAACGATTATGAAACTTACAAATACAGTGTACGACCCCTTTACTCAGAAACTTGCATTGAAGGAAGGGCGTTCTCCTGAGCATCTTCTTTCTGCAATTGCGTTGGTAGGAAATAAACCAAAGATTACGGCAGTTGCGGGCACGGAACTTGTCTGTACTTTATCAGGTGCAAATAAGATTTTCACTCGTGCAGCGGGTTATTGGGTAGAAGTAGAAATTACATTAACGACGGCTCCAACAACACCTTTTACTGTCGGAGAGACTGTGACGGAATCAGTGACAGGCAGTGCTACAGGGGTTGTTGATCCTCGTTCAGCCGGAACGCAGCTTATCTTACATACGGTCGCTGTTGCAGCATTTGTCGGAGGAGCAACCGCAGTTTTTACGGGAGGAACATCAAGCGTAGTTGCAACTGGTGGAACAGTTGTTACGACTGTGATTAATCTCAGTGGCAAGTTATGTTGGGGTTTTATTAGTGGAACAAAGATAACCGGTGTACTCGGCCAAGTAGTTTCTAATACGGCAACAGCAGTTACACTAGACAGGGCAACATTAGTAAGTGGCACAGCATTGTTGTTTTTCAATGATGACATTGATTTTATGAATGCGTTGACATTTGCAGAAGGGGATATTCCTGCATCAATGACGGGAAAGGTAATCAGCGCAGCAACGGCAACCCTGGTGATAGCCGATTTTGTTAGCCCACACCTAGTTGTTCAGATTGATACGAATGGGAACGCAGTTGCTGTTACACTGATCGATGCAAGAGTGTTAGAAGATGGTCAACAGATCATGTTTGTCGGACAGGATGTTACAAGCAATGCGTTTACTTTTCTTGCGGCGATAGCAGCTCAAACACTTGATGGAGTTGATATTTCGGCAGGTGGGACGGCATTTGCTACTGTTGATGCAGACTTAGATTATATTGTCATTGAAAAGACATCCGCAGATGTCTGGAAAATTGCAGAAGACGGTATTGCTTAGTAAGAAGCAAGAAATCAGTTGTAAAGGATTTGCTGACAACTGAATTAAAAGGAATAGAGAGGAAAGAGAACGCTCTCCTCTCTATGAGTACTTATGCCTACCTATAATATACGAGCATCAAGCTTGCTTAAATCATACGTTGAGTATGAAGTGTCTCTATGGGGTACTGATTCCCTTGCTACTACAACCATTCTAACGGAAACTGTTTTAGATTACAGCGGTTTGTCAGGGACTCTTTTATTAGGGTTAACGCTGACGGAGGCAACATCATTAGAGACGGGAGAGATTCTTTGGTTTACCGCTACACAGATTGGGTTAGGCAAGGTATCAGATGCGTGGACAGGTGGATTAGCAGTTACAGGGACAGGAGTTTCGATGACAGGCGGAACGGTTGTAAACCCAGTAGAGCGTACAGCAGATACACCTTTAGCTCAGATTCTTGCACTTTTAACTGATTATTACGCAACGATTACACCATCAACAGATACTATACATATTGATGTGAAAAATACAGAGAAAATTATCTTGACGAATATTGGAGAGACCGGGCTTATTCGACTTTGTCATGAGACGTCAAGTTACCTTTTATCGCCCTGGTTGCCTCCTGGCAAGGCGATTGAGTTTTATTGCAAACATCAATATAGAAAATTATTAGTATTATGCTCTGAGGCGGCTGGTGTTCCATTTAGTTTAGGATTGTTTGGAAGACAAAGCACACAAGCGGTTAAAGAGGACATGCTACCGCGTGGACTCTCTGCATCATCTCAACAGATGAAATTGATTAAGCCTACGCCTGACGTTTCTAAGCCTGTTGCAAAAATTCTTGGACCTGAGCCCGACCTTAAACCTACTGTTGAAGCGCCGAAAACAGTAAAAAGACGTACGCGTGGTACACAACGTAAGAGCAAAAAAAACTTACCTTAAGGATGGCTGAAAATACTGAATAGCAGTGTTTTCGGTTTTATGAATCATGTCTCTTATTGGAACAGCGATAAAATTACTTTACGGCAGTATTGACTCATCTTTAGGCGTAATCAAAGCACAGGATCAAAGTCCGCTATGGCTCCGCTACACTGATCGGGCCCCTCTGATTAGCTCAGCGCAAGAAATTACTGATTCTCTTCTTGACCTGGGCGGCGAAATTGATATGCGCGGCTATAACCAGTTGGGGGTTTGGCTTAACGTTGATATTGGGACATCAGTTGACGTAGAACTTCGGGTCTTGCATAAACACACCAGCGGAGGCTCTGAAGAATATCGAGAGATATATTTGGGAACACCCGGATCGAATATTACTACGATTAACCTGAATGACTATCAAGTTGCAGCGGATAGTGATCAACAATTCAAACTTAATATTCCGGTAAGTGCAACAAGTCCGTTTATTCAGTTGCAGGTACAAGATTCCGCTGACGGTGATGGTCAGATTGACACAGCATATATCACAAAAGCTTGGGCGAATTAATGATATGACATTACAATCCATATATACAGGTCAAGAACGATTCGGAAGTTCTGGTAATCTTGGTAAAAATCTCAATGATACTTTTGTACTTAATCTAGCTAATAGTATTGCCACGATAGGGTTCCATATAACAGTCCCGATGGGTGGAAGTATTATATTTGAAGCGACATTTGATGATGTGCATTGGGAAGAAGTAAGTATGAGGAGTATTGATAATGATATATTTCAACATTCAACATCAGAAAATGGAAATTACATCGGCTCTGTGGCAGGAATGAGACGATTTAGGTTTAGGACTTCAAAAATAGGAAGTACTGTAGGTACAGCTATAGGCAAACTTCAAAGTATTGTAAGTGTGATTGAAAGTATTGAATTCGGAAATCCTCCGCATAGATTCGGCTTTCTTCCGATGCATAAAGATGCGAGTTATACAGAAGCACAAACAGGGGCAGACATTTGGATACCTGTAAATGGAAAACGATTTGTTGTTACTGATTTAGATATTATATGCGGAGGGACAGTAGATGCAACGATAATAATTTTTGATGAAGTGAATTCGAGTGGAAATATTTTGTTTAAAGGGACAATCGATGTGAGTAATAATAGGCAATTTTTATTTTCGCACTCATACAAGACGCCCTATGTGTCGAGTACTGTTGACAATAAATTAAAAATAGTGACTAGCGACGATATTGATATTGATATTATAATGCATGGCTATGAGGTTTAATAAGAGTTTATAATAGTAACATACGAACTTCCCGAATAATGGCAAAAGAATCTCTACATCCCATATCAGGATCGAATTGTATTTTTCGAGAAACCCTTAATTCTGCTCTTGCTGTGGCAAGAAATGGAGGAGTTGCTACCGATGTGTCTTTTGCTAATGGAATAGGGACTTTTAACGGGAGTTCATCTGAAATTAATTATGGGAATACGAATAAAATAGCTTCATTAACTGATAGTTTTTCTGTTGAGGCTAGATTTAGAAATAATTCAGGTAGTAATGATCGTATTTTTGCGCGCAGGGATGGAGGGGGCACTCATTTTGAAATATTCATAGCAGATGGTACTAATAAATTAGCATTATATAATGGTTCTAGTCTTTATATCGGGGCAACTGAGAATCTGAATAATAACCAATGGTATCATGTTGTAATTGTAATTAATGGAGCTTCTTCTCAGTTTTATATAAACGGGAGTATTGATGGTTCTGCTTTTAATCCTTCTATATCAAGATATGATACTGATACAAAAATAGGAAATAACATTGGTGGGACTAGTTTTTTTATTGGTGATATAGATTACGTAAATATTTATAACAAAGCTCTCACTGCCGAAGAAGTCGCCAACCTCTATGCAAAAAAACATCATGCAGGATTAGTACAGGATGGACTAGTCGGCTATTGGGATTTTATGCGAGGGAGCAGCTATGATTGGAGTGGGAATGGGAACGATGGGACGGATACCGATATTGTGTATGCACATGGATTAGGAGCGCAATTTAATAACGGAACAGCAAAAATTGAAGTCGGAAATCTCAGTGTGATACTGAAAACAATAATCATCGTAGCAAAGCTTGAAACAACGACAGAAGAACTTATTGATCTTGATGGTACGAATAAAATGGATGTCACGGCAGGGACTTTAGCTTGTGGAGGATTAATCACTGAATATGTGAATGGAATTATAGCAACGGCAGTAGGGAATGCTTTGAATACTTTTATGGCTGTTACCGACGCGACAGGTGTGAGTGCAACTGATTTTGATATAGGGGAAGCAAATTTTGATGGACGAATAAGTGCAATTGTGGCATATACTTTACAATTATCAGCAGCGGAAATAGCTCAAAACTATCAATATTGCAAAACACGCTTTAATTTATAAAAACGATGAGTTGCGTATTTGAATTCAATCCAGCACTGGGAAGTTTAAAAGATTTAATTAGCGGGACTATTCCTGCCAACACCTCCTGTCTTATCCAAAATCAAGAAAAAGGGCGCTGTGCATATATCTCTTCTTCTGCCGATTTAGACGGCTATGGTGTCGTGAGCGGCGTCAAAACAATTGTATCTGTTATCAAACACACAGCCGATACAAAACTCTTTCAGGATGACGGGTCTGATAAACTTGAGATAACAGGCGGGGCCATGTCAGGTACCGGAATGACGCAGAATTACGTCAACAATGCTGATACTGATTCTGTTGTCAATAACGCATGGCAATTAATCATTACAGAGTTCAGCGCAGGGATAAACTTCGCAACCGACCTTGAAATAGACCCGACAGCCTTTCTCTTTCTGCAACGAGTCGTCATGTATGATAATATTCTCACCACCGCTGAACATGAGAGCTTCTATCAGGAATTTCGCAACGCACAAACAGTACAAAAGAATATAATAAACATAGGAGGATTAAGGCATGTCGGGAATTTTGACGGGGTCGATGATTATGTGGACGTCGGGAACGCGACGCAATCGGTAAAAAGTATTTCTTTCTGGTTGAATGCTGATGATATTACGGCTCATACGGATTATGTCATTGATTTTAACGGAACGGATTATATTACGATTGTGAATGGTACAGTTACAGTTAATGGGTTTGGAGGGGCAAGTACGACTATTTATATTAATAATGTAGCGGCTTCTGCAATAGCAGCAATAAACCAATGGAATCATATTGTCATTACTTCGGATACAGCATTTGTGACAAGTGATTTAGACATAGGCAGATTAGAAGGAAGCGGATATTTAAACGGTCAATTAGCAGAAATACAATTATTTAGTGATGAATTGAATACGGTCAGGATAGCTCAATTATATCAAGCAGAACCGATAACCGATACATTATTGGCATATTATAAATTAAATGAAGGCTCAGGAATAATAATATTTGATTCTTCTGGCAATGATAATCATGGTATACTCACCAATACAGTAGGCAATGATTTCTGGCAGCAAACACGCGGGATACTCTCAAGTAATGATGTTTCTCTCAATGAAGACGGAACAAATTGGAATGCTGATGGTGTGACGAAAAGTGCGGGTGATTGGGTAGGTGAAAATTGGAGAGTTGATAGTGGGAGCTTCCGCATAAAAGAAGATGCGACCGGGAAATATCTTGATTGCGTTACGAATGGCACTATAATATTTGAAGGCGTAGACTTATCAGAACTTATAGGAAATGGATATATCAGAACACTAACAGGTGATTTGTCAGGAGATGCAAGTGATACAATAGCGAATGCCACAAACGTCACCTGGGCGAATAATAAACTCACCCTGACACTGACAGCCGGGCAGGTACTTCGTAGCATTATTATTACAAGAGGGGTATAAGAATACATGGGATACGTAACAGGCCAGACATTTCAGGAAACGGTAGATGGTGTGAATACTCTTTTCACGGCATCCCAACCGTTTGACTCTGGAAGTATTCAAGTATTCCAGGGCAACCTTGCCCTCACTCCGCAGGCTATTCTTGAGATTTCTACGACACAAATACGAACACTTGACCCGGAATCTCATCTAGTATGGACAACTGACGTAGCGGATACAGTACATAGCGTTGCGCATAATTTAGCGGCTGATGCACAAGTAGTGGTATGGAGCACAGAATCTGGCGGATTACCGACAGGACTTATTATGTCCGTGATACATTATGTGCTTGCTGTTGATGCAGATAATATTCAACTTTCTTTATCGCAAGGTGGAGCGCCAGTGACATTCCCAATTATATCATCAGGGACATTATATATTGCTAAACCGTATGCCCCGCTTCTCATCAATGGTATTCTATGGTTCAATGCTAATTTTTTAGGAGCAATTCCTGACTCATCAGTTGTTATTGGATTCTGGAATATCTCTACATGGCAGGCACAATATGCACAAAGTATATCTCTAACTACTATTTTTGACTTGTTAACTGATGCTGATGAACAAGTACAAGACTATGTTACCGAAGCATCATACGCACTTGCTGAAACATTAGCAATACCATATAGATTATTCAGGCGAGTTATTGGAGAGCTTGCCTTTTTTTATCTTTTGAGGCGACCGGGTGGATTACAACAGGTCACTTCATCGACAAAGCAATATGGGGATGCCGTTAAGAAGATGACACAGCAATATCAGATGTCGGCATCTACGTTGATAGAAATGTCAGCACGAAATATTCTTTCTCAGCTTATTGCGTATAGAAAACCGTCTGAGGAAGAAGCAGAAACGACAACAAAGCCTATGACGCACACATGGGGAACAGGGCGGCATTTTGGTTTGTCAGTTGCAAATTTGTGGGAGGAATAGATGGAATTTACTGATGCATGGCTTTTAGATGACACAGAGGCGTTAGATCGTATTTGTTACATCGGTGTTCCTACTACACCTCAACGCACCTTAGATACCTATGGTTTGGGGGGTTCTGAGGTTTTGACGGAAATAAACTATCAACTTGCATGTATGGAAGTTCCTGCGATTTTGCGAGTTGACCATGCACAAGGCATCCTTGTTAAGATTCCAAAGAATTTAATTATTAAAGATCCGGACGGGTACATTAAATCGCAGAGAATCATTACTTTCAGTGGGCAGAAGTATAGAATAGAGGAGCAAATTGTACCATTGCAACATACATTAAAGCGGGTTACGCTACAACAAATTGAGTTACCATTATGAGAAAACGGCATATTTTTATAAGTATTTCGCTTATCACTGCCTGTATTTTATGGCTGAATTTTAAAGTGACTATCCATATTACCATCGCCCCATCAAAATATGCCGAAGCTCAAATAGGTGTTATTCGTTCCGGCCAAATTGAGGACGGAGCTATTACAATAGTCAAGCTTGAAAGCTCTATGCAGACTGAATGGGCACAGTTTCAGGGCATGGTTGCCGGGAGTAATATATGGTCTGTTTCAGCCGTGACGCAGATCACAGTTCCCGACACAACGCTGACAATTACGAAGGGGATACAGCAGTACGAAGGTATTGGAGGAATCACACTTACATCAACTCCGACAATTGCAGTAGGGGCTGATGGGCAGTTGGTACGGATTCGATGTGTATCAGATACAAATATTCTGACTCTGCAATCAGAATCAAATTTTCCAGGTTCGTCACTTATCTTGTCAAATGGCCATGATTTTAATTGCGGTAAGGGCGATTCTATCTTATTAGCGTACAGTAACTTGACGACTCGATGGGAAGAGATGGGACGGATTGATGTTCAATAACCAGGTATTCAATAACGTAACATGAGGTGGTTTTATGCGGATAAAGCACATTTTCAGTAGTGTTTTTATTTTTATTTTTGCTCTTGTTTTTAGCTGTGGAATCAGTGAGGCAACATCGGCGGGTGGTGCGGGCAACCAGAACGAATGGACTCTGCCTGATTTGGCTATAGGCGACGGAGGAACAATTTATTATTTTCCTTCAGCGCGAGGAACAATAAATCAAATTCTCAAGACGGATGGTTCTGGTAACGTAACTTGGGAAGCAGATGCTGGGGGTGGAACTGATGAAAAGGTCGGCGTTGATTCAGGGGCAACAGCAGATTATCTTGGTGCATCGGGAAGTAGTGGGGCATTAAGAATTGATGGTACTGGATTAACGTACGCTGATGGTGGTAATTTTATTACGTTTGGTTGTGACGTGGCAGATACAAGTACCGTCGGATGCTTGAATGATACTGACTGGGATACGTTTAACGGCAAGCAAAGTTCTCTTGTCGCCGGAACAGATTATGCGATTCCGGCAGCGAATAACGATATTACCTCAATGACCGCTCTCACCGGCGATATAGCTGATCCTTCCAGTATCACATTTGCGGCAGGTGGTGCGATTCGTACTGGAACAACGGGCACAGATACTCTTCTAGGGCAAGCCTATGACGTTGATGGGGCGAGTTATACGACGTTTTTCACTGCTACAGCGGCGAACACCCCGACCTTTGACCTTGCTTCTTTTACTACGCTTGGAGGAAGTCCGATAGGGACTGTTACGTCGGTTTCTGCCGGAGATGGTCTGGACTTTACAACGATTACCGGCAGTGGACCGGCCACACTTGGAACCCCTGGTGCAACAACGCCATCTACAACTGATGCCGTTACGACGACAAGCCATACGCATAGTGCAACAGGATTTCTAATTTCAGATGGTCTCCATACTCAGACCCCGTCTTCAGACACCGCAGTTGTCGCTGGAACTGCTCTAACTGTCACAAAGGGGTATATGAGGATTGTCGGCTCTGGCGGTCCCGTGACTGTCACAGCAACCCCC
>Ga0114923_10001429_pt1 | contig 16575 bp, 25 predicted proteins | sample SumtaG_FD_89578 | JGI IMG/M metagenome (GOLD analysis project Ga0114923, IMG submission 89578) | Deep subsurface microbial communities from Indian Ocean to uncover new lineages of life (NeLLi) - Sumatra_00157 metaG | ecosystem: Environmental > Aquatic > Marine > Oceanic > Sediment | place: near...
AGCTCAACAGTACCAGAAACATTTAAATTGTTGGTAAGAAAGCTAAACGGACTTGGGCTTGGTCTCGAAACAATCTCTTATTCTAGCGAAGATGACGACGAAGTTGATAATAACCTTACGGAGAACTCTACTTCGGGTATTGAGGAGGTAATGAAAGGAAAAATAACAAAATGAAATATTTAAACAAATTAAAAAATTTTGACGCTCTTAAAATTTACCTTTCTTCCAGTGAGGAAATATTATCTTGGTCGTACGGAGAAGTAACAAAATCCGAAACTATAAACTATAGAACTTTTAAACCAGAACGAGAAGGCTTGTTTGACGAAAGAATTTTTGGACCTTCCAAAAATTATGAATGTTATTGTGGAAAATATAAAGGTATCAGATATAAAAACGTTGTTTGCGATAAGTGTGGTGTTGAGATTACTAATCGTCGAGTTCGAAGAGAAAGGATGGGTCATATAGTTTTGGCCTCCCCAGTTGCTCACGTTTGGTTTTTCAGAGGTATCCCATCTAAAATGGCTCTTTTACTTGATCTATCGCCAAGAAATGTGGAGGCTATTGTATATTTTGCCGCCTTTGTTGTAACTGAGATTAATTTAGAAAAAAAGGCTAAGGCAATCTCATCTATAGAAAAAGATTTTCAAAGTGTGAGAAAACACTTACTTAAAGAAATGGAAGTTGAGCTTAAAGAATTTGTAAAAGAGATAAAACGTTTAGGTAAACAGAAAGACGAGCTTAAAGCGCAGGAGGAGATATTAAAAGTTAAACAAAAAGCCCAACTTATAAGGGATTCTTACGGGAAAAGTATCGACGAGCAGGAAAAAATGTTTGCCTTAATAAGGAAAAAAATTGAAAGCGTAAATCTCCATTCGGTTATTTCGGACAGCGAATACGTAACATTGAGTAATTACTTAGATCAGTTTTGTGGTTTAGAGATTGGTGCCGAGGCCCTTAAAAACACGCTTAATAAGATGGATCTCAATGAGTTATCAAAAAAACTTAGATCAGAATCAGAGAGTGTAAAAGGACAAAAAGCGGCCAAGCTTTTGAAGAGATTAAAAGTTGTAGAACAATTTAGAAGAGCTGATTTAGAACCATCAAGAATGATTTTAGATGTTATCCCAATTATTCCTCCCGACCTCAGACCTATGGTTCAGCTAGATGGTGGGAGATTTGCTAGCTCGGATCTTAACGATTTATACAGAAGATTAATAAACAGAAATAATAGATTAAGAAGGCTTTTAAACCTTGGGGCACCTGAAATAATTGTGAGAAACGAAAAAAGAATGTTACAGGAAGCCGTAGATGCTTTATTTGATTCATCTAAGCAAAGACAAAGGACAAGAATTACAAGGGGTAAAAAACAACTAAGGTCATTGACGGATATGATCAAAGGAAAGCAGGGAATTTTTAGACTAAATCTTCTAGGAAAACGAGTTGATTATTCGGGAAGGGCCGTAATAATCGATGGCCCCGAACTAAAACTTCATGAGTGCGGTTTACCCAAGGAAATGGCATTAGAGCTTTTTAAGCCAATGGTCCTAAGAGAAATTCTTAGTAGGGGTTATGCACCAAACGTGAAGAGTGCGAAGTTCTTCCTAGACGAAAGATCACCGGAGGTTTGGGACATTCTTGAAGAAGCCGTAAAAGACCACCCAGTGTTATTAAACCGAGCCCCAACTTTATGGAGGTTGGGCATGCAAGCATTTTATCCGAGACTAATTGAAGGAAACGCGATAAAACTCCATCTTGCCGTGGTTACGGGATATAATGCCGACTTTGATGGCGATCAAATGGCTGTTCATGTACCACTATCTAAAGAGGCAATAAATGAGGCAAAAGAGCTAATGCTCTCCACTAAAAATTTATTTAAGCCTTCTGACGGAAGTCCTATTTCTGTACCTCAAAAAACTCTTCTCTTTGGTTCTTACTACGTTACATCCATAGACGAATCATTCCCGGTTTTTGAGCGGGTTTTTTCGAGTAAATCCGAACTTACGTACGCATTAGATATCACTAAAGAAGTTCAACTACGACAAAGAGTTAAAGTTTCTTTAAACGGAAAAGTAATCGAAACAACTCCTGGAAGAGTGATTTTTAACGAGATAATTCCAAAATCACAGGGTTTTATAAACGATACTGTCCATGGAAAGAGAGCTCTGAATATTTTGTCTAACGTTTTGGCAGCTGATAACCCGGAGGTTGGTGTGCGTCTAATTGACGCTTTAAAAGATATTGGGTCTGATTATGGGACGATTTGTGGTCTTTCAGTGGGAATATCAGATATTGTAGTTCCAAAAACAAAAGGAAAAATTATTAATAGAGGAAAAAAGACTGTTGATGAGATTGAGAATAACTGGAAGCGGGGATTGATCACAGAAACAGAATCTAAGAGGTTAACTGAAGATGCTTGGAATAAGTCGATTAAGGAGCTCGACGACGCGGCTTGGGATGAATTAAGCGAAGACAACCCAATTAAATCGTTAATTGACTCAGGTTCTACTAGAGCTTCAAGAGATCAGTTGAAACAGCTATCCGGAATGAAGGGCTTGGTTGCGGATCCAACAGGAAAAGTTGTTGAAATGCCGATTTTTGGAAACTATAAACACGGCCTTTCCGCAATAGAATATTTTGTTGGTTCAAGAGGTGCACGTAAGGGCCTAGTTGATAAAGGTTTGAAAACTGCCGATGCGGGCTATCTCACTAGAAGATTGGTGGATGTTTCTCAGGATTTATTGATCCGAGAAAAAGATTGTAAAACTGAAGATGGACGCGAAATGATTGTTGGTAAGGGAACGCTTCTACAGACATTTTCAGAAAGGGTAGTGGGAAGATACTTATCTGTAGGGGTTAAAGGTAGAAAGAAATCGGTAGTTCAGAAAGGTACATTGCTTAAAAGTGAGGATGTCGAAAAGATTGAAAAAGCTAAAGTCAAATCTATATTAATTAGGTCTCCTCTTCATTGTGAAACACGTAGGGGCGTTTGTGCCAAGTGTTATGGATTGGATTTAACAACAGGTAAAGAAGTAAAGCTAGGGTCGGCAGTTGGAGTAGCTGCAGCACAATCAATTGGAGAACCCGGTACCCAGCTTACAATGAGAACGTTTCATACAGGAGGTATCGCCACAAAGGATATTACTAGTGGTTTGCCCAGAATTGAGGAGGTTGTTGAGGCTAGGACCCCAAAATCTGTATCTATAATGAGTGAGGTAAGTGGAAAAGTTAAAGTAGTGAGAAACGGGGATGATAGAAAGATAATAATAAATCCAACGGACAGTGAAGACGATCCGGTTGAGTATCAAGTGGATCCTATTGATGAAATTGGTGTCGATAACGGCCAACTTGTGGCCAAGGGAGAGAAACTTACATCAGGCCACTTAAACCTTACTGATTTATATGCAAGTGTTGGTCCAGATGGCACTAAAAAATATATTATGAATGAGATCCAGAGTGTATATGCATCTCAAGGTGTTGTTATTAATGATAAGCATATTGAGGTTATCGTTAATCAAATGTTTAATCATATCAGAGTTGAGGATCCGGGTGACACCGATTTTATGACAAGCGAATTAGTTACAAAAGCCTCTTTTCAAGAGGAGAATGAAAATGTTATAGCTGGTGGGGGTGAGCCCGCAACAGGCAAGTTAAACTTGTTGGGTATTACAAAAGCTTCGTTAATGACCGATAGCTTTCTTTCTGCCGCCTCATTTATACAAACAAGTAATGTCCTTACGGACGCTGCGGCTTCGGGGAAGATCGACAATCTTCTAGGTCTCAAGGAAAATGTTATACTAGGGCGTCTTATACCCACAGAGATTGGGTCAGGAGGACAATAATGCCAACAGTTAATCAATTATTAAGAAAACCAAGAAAAACAAAAGCTAGAAAGGCAAAAACACCTGCTTTAGGTGAGGTTTATAATACAAAAAAGAGACGCTCTTTTCGAGTAAACAGCCCTTTTAAAAGAGGAGTTGTTTTGCAGGTCAAAACCCAAACACCAAAAAAGCCAAATTCCGCCTTAAGAAAAGTTGCAAGAGTAAGACTATCTAACAAAAGAGAAGTTACAGCTTATATTCCCGGTGAGGGGCATAATCTTCAGGAGCACTCAGTAGTTCTTGTTCGCGGCGGAAGAGTAAGAGATTTACCTGGAATTAAATATACAATTGTTAGGGCAGTTTATGATCTAACTGGTGTTGAGAACAGAAAATCTTCAAGATCAATTTACGGTACCAAGAAATCGAAGGGTTAATGCTATGAGAGGTGGACCGGCTAAAAAAAGACCAATTCTTATTGATCCAATTTATAAATCTAAAATCGTTACTAGAATGATTAACGCAGCAATGCGTGGTGGAAAGAAATCTGTTGCTGAATCAATTGTGTATGGGGCTCTCGAGAAACTTTCGAATGATAGAAAAGAGGCGACAAGAATATTTGAAGAATCAGTTAAAAACGTTATGCCTTTACAAGAAGTTAGATCAAGAAGAGTGGGCGGAGCGACATATCAGGTACCAATACCAGTAAAATATGATAGAGCAGAAGCCCTGGCCTTAAAATGGATAATTCAGGCCGCTAGATCAAAAAAGGGTAGACCTATGGTAGATAAGTTGTACGAGGAGCTTAAGGGTGCTCAAGAAGGTGTTGGGGACTCAATTAAAAAGCGTGAGGACACACACAGAATGGCCGAAGCAAACCGTGCGTTTGCACATTTTGCAAGATATTAGTTATTATTATTCCCATGTCCGAATCAATGAATAAAAATTATCCACTGGAAAAAATCCGAAATATTGGGATTATTGCCCACATTGATGCTGGAAAAACAACCACAACAGAAAGTATCCTTTTCTATACCGGAAAAACTCATAAAATTGGTGAAGTTCACGAAGGTGACACACAAATGGATTGGATGGCCCAAGAAAGAGAAAGAGGTATTACTATTACCTCGGCCGCAACTACCTGTTATTGGAAGAATTGTAGGATAAATATTATTGATACACCGGGGCATGTCGATTTTACCGCCGAAGTAGAAAGATCCTTAAGAGTATTAGATGGATCCGTGGTTGTATTTGACGGCAAACAGGGTGTGGAACCTCAAACAGAGACTGTTTGGAGACAGGCCGATAAGTACAATATTCCGAGAATCTGTTTTATAAACAAAATTAATCAAATTGGTGGGGATTTTTATAAAAGTTTAGAATCTATTTACCAAAAACTTGGTGACAATGCCTTTCCAATATTTCTTCCAATTGGTTTTGAAAAAGAACTTAGGGGAAACGTAGATTTGGTAAAAATGAAATCTTACGTATACACAGAATTTAAAGGGGAAGAGCTAATAGAAGAAGAAATTCCCCTCGATATGGTAGAGAAAGCAGAAGAGTATCGTAAAAAACTAATAGAAAAAGTGGTTGAATTTGATGACGAATTGATGGAGAAGTATCTGGAGGGCGGTTCTCTTACTGAAGCCGAGGTAATTAAAGCTGTAAGAAAGGCTACTATTTCTGGGAAGTTTTTTCCTGTGGTTGGTGGTGATGGCAGGGGGCTTGCGTCCTTGTATGTGTTAGATAGCGTTGTTTTATATCTTCCTTCACCAAAAGATCTACCTGATATTGTTGGCCACGATGTTAAATCGGGAGAGGAAGTATTACTAGAGCCTGATGTTAATGGCCCCTTTGCAGCTTTAGCATTTAAAATCCAAACAGATCCCTATGTAGGCCGACTAACATACTTTAGAGTTTACTCGGGTTCCGTGTTTGCCGGAACCTATCTTTACAATTCCACTAAAGGAAAAAAGGAAAGACTTGGTCGAATACTATTAATGCATGCAAATCATAGAGAGGAGATAAAGGAGATTAAAGCGGGCGAAATCGGAGCCGCTGTAGGACTAGATGCTATTACCGGAGACACTCTTTGTAATGAAGAAAAGCCATTAGTTTTAGAATCCATTAATTTTGCCGACCCTGTAATAGGAATCGTTATCGAACCAAAAACCAAAGGAGATAGTGACAAAATGGGTCATGTTTTAAAAAAGTTTTTAGAGGAAGACCCCACGTTAATGGTTAAAACAGACAAGGAAACCAGGCAGACGATATTTTATGGTATGGGCGAATTGCATTTAGAGATTATTGTAGATCGAATGAAAAGAGAGTTTAATCTCGAAGTTAACACGGGTAAGCCCCAAGTAGCGTATAGGGAAACAATCCGAAAAGAAGTAGAAGTTCAAGGTAAATATATTAGGCAGTCTGGCGGACGAGGTCAGTATGGTCATGTCGTTATTAAAATGATTCCGCTTGAGCAGGGAGAAGGCTTTACGTTTGAAAACAAGATTGTAAGGGGTTCAATTCCAAGAGAATATATTCCTGCGGTGGAAAAAGGGATAGTCGAAGCGGCGGAAAGTGGAATTCTAGCAGGATATCCAATAGTTGATTTTAAGGTCAGTTTGATAGATGGATCCTTTCACGAGGTTGATTCTTCTGAACAGGCGTTTAAGATGGCTTCAATTCTGGCTTTAAGAGATGCTCAAAGGAAAGCAGCTTCTTATTTATTAGAACCAATTATGCAAGTTGAGGTAACTGTCTCAGAAGATTTTATGGGAGATGTCATTGGAAATCTTTCAAGCAAGAGGGGAAAAATCGAAAGCTCTGATACAAGAGGTACTGCAAGGGTAATTGTAGCAAAGGTTCCCCTGGGCGAGATGTTTGGGTATGCCACTGAACTTAGGGGTATGACGCAGGGAAGAGCAAGCTTCACAATGGAGCCAAGCCACTATGAGGAAGTTCCTTCTCAGGTTTCTAAAGAAATCCAAAGATTAAGTGGTGAGAAGCGCGATTGAAAATCCTTGATTTTACTTGTTTAATCTGGTTTACTAACACGTGCTAAAATTACCATATTTTATGTACATATTTTATGAAAGGTATTTTTTATGGCAGATTTTGTAAGAGATAAGGAGCACGTCAACATTGGTACTATTGGTCATGTCGATCATGGAAAAACCACTTTGACATCAGCAATAACGAAAGTTTTGTCCGAAAAGGGTACAGCTGAGTATGTTGCATTCGAAAACATTGACAAAGCCCCAGAAGAGCGTGAAAGAGGTATTACGATTAGTATTACGCACGTTGAGTACGAAACAGAAAAGAGGCACTACGCTCATATTGATGCTCCAGGTCATGCAGATTACATAAAAAACATGATCACAGGCGCCGCCCAGATGGATGGTGCAATTCTTGTTGTCTCTGCTCCGGATGGACCAATGCCTCAAACTAGAGAGCATATTCTGCTGGCAAAGCAGGTTAACGTTCCAGCCATGGTTGTTTTTATGAACAAAGTCGATATGGTTCAGGATGACGAGCTTTTAGATCTTGTAGAAATGGAAGTCAGAGAACTTCTTACGAAGTATGGATTTCCAGGAGATGAAACCCCTGTTATAAGAGGATCGGCTCTAAAAGCCCTAGAAGGCGATGCTGAAGCTATTAAAGGTATAGAGGAATTAATGAATAAGGTAGATGAGTTTATTCCCACACCTAAAAGAGAGTTGGATAAACCATTTTTAATGCCTATTGAGGACGTGTTTTCAATTTCTGGTAGAGGAACAGTTGTTACTGGAAGAATTGAAAGAGGCAAAGTATCACTTAATGAGGAAATTGAGATAGTGGGTATTAAAGACACCACCAAAACGGTTGTTACTGGGATTGAGATGTTTAAGAAACAGCTTAAAGAAGGTCAGGCAGGCGATAACGTTGGTATTCTCATCCGAGGCATCGAAAGAGATGCAGTGGAAAGAGGCCAAGTTTTGGCGAAGCCCGGGTCAGTGAAACCTCATAGTGAATTTGAAGCCGAGGTAATAATTCTCTCTAAAGAAGAGGGTGGAAGACAAAAACCATTTTTCAGTGGGTATAGGCCTCAGTTCTATATCAGAACAACTGATGTTACTGGACAGGTTATTCTAGACGAAAGTGTAGAAATGGTAATGCCAGGTGATAATGTAAAATTTAAGGTTAAACTTATCGCTCCAGTTGGCTTAGAAGAAGGCTTGAGATTTGCGATAAGAGAGGGTGGTAATACTGTTGGCGCAGGAGTAATCACAAAGATTCTTGCGTAACGGATCGAAGTTTTGTGAGGGCTCGCTCAGCGAGCCCTCACCTTTTGTATATGTCAAAAGTGCAGAAAAAAGAACAAAAAATTCGGATTAAACTTCGATCATACGATAGCAGAATTATGGACATTAGTTGTGAGAAAATTGTAGATACCGCTATTAGAACAGGTGCCAGAATTGTAGGACCAATACCACTTCCCACGAAAAAGGAACGGTTTACTGTAATAAAGGGGCCTCATATCGATAAGAGATCGAGAGAACAGTTTGAGCTGAGAACTCACAAAAGAGTAATTGATGTTCTGAGTCCTACGGGTTCAACTATTGAAAACCTTTCAAGGTTGAGTTTGCCCGCAGGAGTTGGCATATCAATTCAAATGTAAGGTAGCCAAAGTTATAATAATGTTAATGTTCGACAGAAAAACTTAAAATACGCATCAGGGCTTGTTTTTGTAGGGGCGCCCTGAAGGCGCCTTTTTCGTAATCTGATGGAAAACTTAAAAATAAAAGGAATAAAACAGAATATGAGCCAAGTATTTCTTGATACAGGGAAGGTTATCCCTGTAACTGTTGTGAAAACCGATTCTATGTTGTCTGAAGACATGCAAGACAAGAATGTTTCAGTGACTGGTATATCAAAAGGCAAGGGTTTTACAGGAGTTATGAAACGTTGGAATTTTTCTGGACAGCAGGCTACGCGTGGTCAGAAAGACAACGCTAGAGCTGCAGGTTCAATAGGTGCTCAAACACCAGGAAAAGTGTTTAAGGGTAAAAAAATGGCAGGAAGACACGGAAATAAAAAGGTCACAATTCATGGCTTAAAAATTGTGAGGGTTTTGCCAAATGAAAAATTACTAATGATTTCTGGACCAGTACCTGGAGCCAGAAACTCAAGCTTAGTTGTAAAAATTCTTTAATAGTATATGCAAGTGGACGTTGTAGATAAAAGAGGAAATAAAATTGAAAAGATTACTTTAGATAATAAGGTGTTTAAATCCGGGCCTTATAGGCATGCCTTACTTCAGTACCTAAGAGCTTATTTATCTAACCAACGACAGGGAACTTCCTCGTCAAAAACAAGATCAGAAGTTAGTGGTAGTGGAAAAAAACCGTGGCGTCAAAAAGGTACTGGAAGAGCAAGGGTTGGGACGAAACGAAATCCGATTTGGAGAAAGGGAGGAGCTGCTCATGGTCCTATTCCAAAAAGCTGGCGTTTAAACACTCCTAAAAAGGTAAAGATCGATGCTATGAAGGAAGTACTCTCTCAGAAATTTCGATTAAAGAAGGTTATGGTGTTAGATAACATCTCTATAAAAAGCCCAAAGACAAAGGATTTTGTGAGCCTAATAAAAGGTTTTGGTGTAGACGGGAAGATAATGATAGTTTTAGATAAACCAAAATCTGAAATTACAAAGAGTGCGAGAAACGTTCCAAATGTTCAAGTTTCCACTATTTCAAACCTAAATCCTTACCAACTTCTAAATGTGGATAACGTGATTTTTCTGAAAGAGGCTTTGTTGAGTTTGGAGGCCAGATACAAATGAGATTGAGCAATATAATAATAAAACCAATAGTGACAGAGAAAAGTGTTGATTTAACAAAAGATGGTAAATACACCTTCAGAGTTCATTTAAAGGCCCACAAAGGGCTTATCGCAAGTGAGCTTTCTAAAATGTATGGAGTGGATGTTGTTGATGTAAATACGTCAATAGTTCCTGGAAAAAAGAAGAGAATCCTTAAAACAAGAAGATTTACTAAAACTTCAAAATGGAAAAAGGCGATCATTAAACTAAAAGAAGGACAAAAATTAGATATTATTCCAAAGGAAAAATAATATGATTAAAAAGTACAAACCAACAAGCGCAGGAATAAGATTTAGAAAAACTCTTGTAAAAGACGTAGATAAAGTTCGTCCGGAAAAGTCTCTCGTCGTTCCTTTAAAGGGCCCAGTTGGTAGAGGAAAAGGACGTATTTCTACTCGTCATAGACAAAGAGGAGCGAAGAAACTATATAGAATCATTGATTTTAAGAGGAATAAACTAAATATCACAGCAAAAGTAGCTTCCATTCAGGACGACCCAAACAGAGGACCAAATATTGCTTTATTGCACTACATCGACGGTGAGAAAAGGTATATTTTGGCTCCTGAGGGTTTACAAAAAGGTATGACGGTTGTTTCGGGTCCTTCCTCTGAGTTTTCGGTTGGGAACGCACTTCCTCTTGAGAACATTCCACTTGGGATGGAAATTCATAATGTCGAGCTTAATCTTCAGGCGGGTGGCGTTCTCGCACGCGGGGCCGGTGGAAGTGCCCAAATCCTTGCTAAGGAAGGGAAATATGTTAATGTGAAGCTTCCTAGCGGGGAGGTAAAAAAGATTTTAGGTAAGTGTTACGCTACGCTTGGTTCTTTGGGAAATGCAGATAGGAGAAACGCACGAGCGGGGAAAGCCGGCAGAAAAAGACATTTAGGCTGGAGACCGGCAGTAAGAGGCGTAGCGATCGCTGATCCAGCAGAACATCCTCACGGTGGTTCTTATAAAGACAATGGAATTGGAATGCCTTCTCCAAAATCTCCCTGGGGACAAAAGACTAGGGGATTTAAGACAAGAAGAAGAAAACGTTCAAGTTACTCTATCGTAAAAGGTAGACCAAGGGGTAAAGAAAGATAGAAAATGTCTAGATCATTAAAAAAAGGGTTTTTTGTTGATGAAAAACTACTTAAAAAAGTGAATATTGCTAAAAAGTCTGGTGATAGAAAACCTATAAAGACGTGGTCACGTAGGTCGACTGTATTGCCAGAAATGGTTGGACTCACTATGGAAATTCACAACGGAAGAAAGCATATTCCGGTGTTAATTACAGAATCTATGGTTGGTCATAAGCTTGGAGAATTTTCTCCAACCAGAACATTTAGAGGGCACCCAGTAAAGAGAGGTAAATAATCATGGAAAATGTATTATCAGAGGCAGTTTATAGAAAAGCAAGGACTTCGGTTAAGAAAGTTGCTCCCGTTTTAGATCTGGTAAGAGGTAAGCCTATTAGAGACGCGAAAATTATTTTAGCTGTGGATCAGTCAAAAGCGTCAAAATTAGTATTAAAGGTTTTAAAATCGGCCGAATCTAATGCCGAGAACAAGAAAATCGATACATCTGGATTATTTGTCAGCACCATTTGGGCAAGTCCTGGTCCAACTACTAAAACTGGAAGGTTTGTTGGTAGAGGACATTTTAGCCCAATCCTTAAAAGATCTTGTCATATTTATGTGGGTTTAAACGAGAGGAGTAATAAATAATCATGGGAACTAAAGTTCATCCGTTTGGATTTAGACTAGGAATAACAAAAAATTGGAGATCCCGATGGTTTACCGGTAAAGATGGCTATCCACCCCTTGTTGTAGAAGATTCAAAAATTCGAAAATTTTTAAATAAGAGGTTGGCTACAGCAGGTCTCAAGAGTATAGAAATCGAAAGAACCGAAAATGAAATTCATATTTTAGTGAAAGTGTCGAAACCGGGTTTAGTTATAGGTAAAGCAGGTTCTGGTGTTGAGGATCTTGAAAAACAACTGAAAAAGTTTACAAAATCTAAAATTAAAATTACTGCTGAAGAAGTTAAAACCCCGGAAATTGAAGCTAGGCTAGTAGCCGACTATATCTCAAAACAGCTTAAAAGAAGGATCCGGCACAGAAGAGTAATAAAATATGCGATGAAAGCTGCGAGAGATAAGGGTGCAAAGGGAATCAAAATACGAATTTCGGGTGTTCTTAGCGGTAGTAATACTATTTCCCGCTCAGAAATGTATCGTGATGGTCCTGTTCCACTACATACACTTCGAGCTGATATTGACTATGCTCAAGTTGATGCATTTTTGTTGTACGGAACGATAGGAATTAAAGTATGGATTTATAAGGGGGAAATTCCCACTAAATAACATGTTGTTGCCAAAGAAAGTAAAGTATAGAAAACAGATGAGAGGTGGTAACAAGGGTGTAGCCACTAGAGGATCCACTATTTCGTTTGGTGAATTTGCCCTTAAAGCAATCACTCGTGGTTTGCTTACTTCCAGACAGATCGAGTCGGCCAGAAAAGCGATTATGCAAGGGACAAAAAGAGGGGGGAAATTGTGGATTAGAGTATTTCCAGATAAACCTGTTTCCAAAAAAGCTGCAGAAACCAGGATGGGAAGTGGTAAGGCTCCGACAGACCATTATGTTTCAGTAATTAAACCAGGGAAGATAATATTCGAACTTTCAGGTGTGGAGAAGGAAATCGCTCAAAAGGCATTACACAGAGCATCAACAAAACTCCCTGTCAGAACAAAATTTTTAGAGAAAAACTAGTATGAAAATGAAATCGCTTAGAAAAAAAACTGATAAAGAAATAGCAGATTTGATAACTAAATCAAGGAAAGAAATCGAAAAACTATCGTTAATCATTTTGCAAGGTAAAGAAAAAAATGTTAAAAAGGTTGGGTTTGTGAGAAAAACTGTAGCAAGAGCTAAAACAGTTCTAAAAGAAAGGTCTATTACTAAGGAGAATAAAAATGGCAAAAAAAAGATTTAAAGGCACAGTAGTGTCGAATAAAATGAATAAAACAGTTGTTGTGGCTGTTGAGATGTTAAAAAAACATCGTATTTATGGGAAGCTTTACAAAAGTACGAAACGTTTTAAAGCGAGGACCGAAAACGAGTATAAAATAGGCGACGTAATTGTTATTGAGGAATCAAGACCCTACAGCAAAACCGTAACGTGGAAAGTTGTTGAGGATTAAAAATGGTTCCTATAGGCTCAAAAATAAAACCAGCTGACAATTCGGGTGCAAAAAACCTGAAACTTATTGGAATACCCGGTGCTTCAAGAAAAAAGACAGCAACTGTGGGAGATACAGTAATTGTAGTTGTTAACGGCGCTTCCTCTACCGGTGTTGTGAAAGACCACTCAATTAACAGAGCTGTACTGGTTAGAACAAGAAAAGAAGTAAGAAGGAAAGATGGAAGTTATGTACGCTTTGACGATAACGCAGCTGTTTTAATAGAAAAAGATAAAGTGATGTTGGGAAGTAGGGTTTTTGGCCCTATTGCTAGAGAAGTTCGAGATAGAGGCTACTTAAAAATTGTGTCTCTTGCTAAAGAGGTATGGTAAATAAAATGAAAATGAAGAAAAACGACAGAGTAATAGTTATATCTGGAAAAGATAAGGGTAAACAAGGCCCAGTACTAAAGGTATTTAAGCATAAGAATAAGGTTTTAGTTGAAGGTGTAAATAAGGTAAAAAAGCATGTAAAACCAGACACAGTCTCGAAGGAGGGCGGTATTGTAAGTATCGAGAAGCCTATTCATATATCGAACGTAATGTATTACAGTGAGAAAGAAAACCGACCAGTTAGGCTTGGATATAAGTTTATAAAAGGAAAGAAACACCGAATATCAAAAAAGTCGGGTAAATCGGTAGATAAAATTGTTGGAATAGAGAAAGATGAGTAAAATTACCGATTTGTACACAGATAAGATAGTGCCTAACATGGTAAAAAGATTTGGTTTATCAAACAAAATGGAGGTTTCTAAACCTATGAAGATTTGTGTAAACTCCGGTATTGGTGATTTTCGTGACAATAAAGAAGCTGTAGAATCGTTTGTACACGATTTGTCCCAATTAACAGGCCAGAAACCATACCCAAGAAAGGCAAGGCTATCCATTTCTGGTTTTAAGATAAGAAAAGGAGATGTTGTTGGATACTTAACCACCTTGCGTGGTAAAAGAATGTGGTCGTTTCTAGATAAATTGATCAATGCTGCGTTACCTCGTGTTCGAGATTTTAGGGGATTAAAAAGATCGGCTTTTGATAAAGACGGAAACTTCTCCCTAGGAATACAAGAACATGTTATATTCCCTGAAGTAAATCCTAACACCACTAAAGGTATTAGGAATTTGCAGATATCTATCGTATTTAGTTCCTCCAATAAGGAGATGAACGAGGCTGTACTAGAAGAGTTAGGCATGCCCCTAAAAAAATAATTATGGCAAAGAAATCTATGATCGCAAGACATAAAAAAAAGAAGAAATTTAGCACAAGGAAATATAATAGGTGTCCCCTATGCGGTAATCCTAGAGGTTTCATGAACAGATTTGGTATTTGTAGAAAATGTTTTAGGGAAATGGCATTAAAAGGTGAACTTCCCGGTGTAAGAAAGGCTAGCTGGTAACATATGAGTTTAGATCGTTTATCAAACATGTTAAGTGCTTTAAAGAATGCTTCTATGGCCAAAAAGGTCAAAATTGAAGTTATTTACTCAAAAGAGTGTGAGTCGGTTGCTAAAGTTCTTAAAAAACAAAGTATCCTCCAAGATGTTAAAGTATTTAAACCTAGGGAAAAACCTCACAAAATGATCAGTTTAACCCTAAATAGAGAAGGCGAATCCTTTGCGCTTAACGACCTCAAAAGAATCTCAAAACCTGGTAGAAGGGTATATAGTTCCTCAAAAGGACTTAGAACTTTGGCAGGAAGTCATGAAATTGTGATTCTGTCCACTTCGAGAGGAATTATGGATAGAGTTGATGCACAGAAGAAGAACCTTGGAGGAGAGGTTATCTGCCGAGCTCATTAGTTATGTCTAGAATTGGAAAATTACAAACTAAAGTACCAGAAGGAGTCACAGTTACTGTGAGAAACAGAGATGTGGTAGTTGAAGGTCCTAAAGGTTCGCTTGAGATTTCGGTGAGACCGGAAATTCAAGTGCAGGTGAAAGATGGGAATGTTTTGACCGAAGTAAGAAGAAACACAAAAGGCGCAAAAGCGTATTGGGGGCTAACGACTGCTTTGATAAAAAATATGGTAGAGGGGGTAACAGAGGGTTTCGAGAAGAAACTTGAATTAGTGGGTGTGGGGTACAGAGTAAAGCAAAGTGGGGAAGGTGTAACTATTAGTATCGGGTATTCTCATCCTGTCGAGTTTAGTCCACCAAAGGGAGTAACTGTAAAAGTTGTAGATAATCAACACATTACGGTGTCTGGTATTGACAAACAGTTGGTGGGATTAGTTGCCGCCAAAATTAGAAAAATTCGAAAACCCGAACCATATAAAGGTAAGGGTATAAGATATGAAGATGAGATTATTAGAAGAAAACCAGGTAAAGCAGGGAAGGTTGTATAAATGTATAAAGTAAAAGTAAGAAAAAGTAAAAGGGAACAACGAAGAGCGCGTGTTAGGAAAAAGATATTTGGCACTGCCTCTAAACCTAGAATGTCTGTTTTTAGATCTAACAAATATATCTACGTTCAATTAATTGATGACGAAGTGGGGAAAACACTAGTTTCGGTGTCGAAAGAAGCAAAAAAGCTGCACGAAGGGAAAAGAAAAACCGAGGCAGCTTACGAGGCAGGCAAGTTATTAGCAGAAAAAGCTAAAAAGAAAAAGATTAGTAGTGTGGTTTTTGATAGAAGTGGTTATAAATATCACGGAAGAGTACAAAAAATTGCTGAGGGTGCGCGTGAAGGAGGAATCATATTTTGAATTCGGATAGAATAAAAGAAATTGAAGACAGAGTAATCGAAATACGCCGTGTTTCGAAAAAGAATAAAGGGGGAAACGTTATAGCATTTACAGCTTTGGTTGTTGCTGGGAACAAGAAGGGAAAAGTAGGAACAGGTTACGCGAAGGCAAAAGATGTTCCCTCGGCGGTAACGAGAGCTATTCTTCAAGCGAAAAGAAATTTAACTGAGATAAAGCTAAAAGGTACAACAATAGGACATTCTGTAAGCGACAAGTATGGTGGCGCAAAGGTTATTTTGAAACCTGCTCCTCCGGGTTCTGGAATTATTGCAGGTGGTTCTGTGCGAACAGTTTTAGAACTGGCTGGTGTGGCTAATGTTTCTAGTAAAATGTTGGGTTCTAACAATAAGGTTAGTAATGTTAGGGCCACCATCAGGGCACTTAGTAAGTTGTGTAAATAAATATGAACTTAAGCAATTTAGAGAAAATAAAAGGTAATAAAAGGAAGGCCAAACGTCTTGGAAGAGGTTATGGCTCTGCAGTTGGCGGACATACAGTTGGTCGCGGCACGAAGGGACAGAAAGCTCGGGGTAAGCCTTGGGCTGGATTTGAAGGTGGACAAATCCCTTTATATAAAAGGCTTCCACAAATAGGAGGTTTTAGGAATCCTACATCAAAAAACGTTAGAGGAATAAATCTTACTAAACTTAATGTTTTCAAAACTGGTAGTACGATAAGCCCAGTAGATTTCGTAAGAGTTGGGATTCTTAAAAATACTAATAAGCTTATCGTAAAAATTCTTGGCGGAGGGGATTTAACTGTAAAATTAAAGTTCAAAGGATTTATTTATTCCGAGTCAGCCAGAGAAAAGATAAAAAAATCCGGTTCCACTATAATTGAGTAACTGTGAAAGTATTTAAATACCCAGAAGTAAGAAAAAAAATATTTTTTTCGTTGTTAATAATTGCGATTTTTAGGTTATTGGCCCACATTCCAGC
>Ga0114923_10001431_pt1 | contig 16571 bp, 35 predicted proteins | sample SumtaG_FD_89578 | JGI IMG/M metagenome (GOLD analysis project Ga0114923, IMG submission 89578) | Deep subsurface microbial communities from Indian Ocean to uncover new lineages of life (NeLLi) - Sumatra_00157 metaG | ecosystem: Environmental > Aquatic > Marine > Oceanic > Sediment | place: near...
GGTCGTCCTCTTCGTCCTCGGTTTCCGGGAACACGGCGAATGCTGGCGTTAATGGCGGAACCGTTTCGTCTGTTCAAAAAACAACCTTTACAACATCGTTTCTTGAAATATTTATATCAGATGACCCGGCCACGGCCTGGGGGACTAAAATCGCGGCAGATTTAACGGCACTTTATGACGACGAGAACGGGGCGGTTGAGGTGGATATTTCTGCGGCCTTAACCGCTGGCGAAATAAATTATATAAAATTCACTCTAAACACCGGCACTGAGGTGGGCGGAAAACTCGTGTGGCTTTTTATATTTAACTAAGGGAGGATTTATGGAAAATTTACAACCAAAGTACAAAATCGGAGACGAGGTATATTATCTCATTCAATTTGGCGGAACGCCATTCTCGTGTATTGTGAGAATGACAATCAAGAGTTATACGGTCTTGGCGGATCGCATTCTTTACGAAACGTTTATTGATAAAAAGTGGAAACCCTTTTTGAAAAAGGTGGATCCAGTTCTTAGAGATAGGGTTGCAGAAGAAACAACTCTGATCGAATGCGATCTAATGGGAACTCCAGAAGAGGCAGCCGCTTATGGTCTTTCCCATTACAAAGAGATAGTCCGAAACATTGAATGTATGTCGTTTCAATAAGGAGATAATCATGATCTATAACAAAAAGAGAAAACAGCCGATTGTTCACGCGGCATGGCTGGCAATTTTTAATGGAAATCGCGGGTGCTTTAAAGGCAACAAGGTTCTCAAGCCAAGGATTTTATTGTGGATTCTGAGGGCATTGCATTCCGGAGCGTCGGGACTTGCGGAGATGTTCCCCTTTATCAATGATAAATCAAAGAGCATTCACTGTACTCCGTTCCCCTGGGACCCCGAAAAAAAAAAATACATACTCCCAGAAAAAGGGAAGCCGTACCAGTGGAACCCTCTGTTCTTTGAGGCGCTTGATTTCGCTTGCCAATGTCTTTTGTTTTTGTACCCGGAGGACGCTTCTTTTAAATGGCGATATAATGACCATTGCGGGGTGAAGGACGGACGGGAAAAATTCTCTCCCTGGTATTTAAATAACCTGGGGATACGGGGATTTCACGGCATGGATTCAAAAACCAAATACGCCCGGACCATGTATGAGAATGCTATCATTGACAGGCTTAACTATTGGGCTGGAAAAGGCTTGAAGGTTTATCATGTGTATTGCAATGAAGGGATTACCAATTATGTCCCGGCTTGCTGGGAGTGGTATAAAAACCTGTCAAATAAAATCTATTTCCCGGAAGGGAAAACCGCCGAGCAATATATGTTGTCTGGTTTTCAGAATCTTTCACCTGGACACATTCACTGGAAGTCTCTTCGGAAATTAATTGTCTCGATCGCTACGAAAAAAAACAGACCGTTGATCAAGTGGCGATGGATTAAAGAAGAAATTGAGGACATGGTCAAGGAAATGGGGAACCGGAAAGCCAAGGAGTGGGGCGAAAGGATCGAGCTTGATATGAGGGCGACCCGGCACCAATGTATAAAAACAAAACATCTTCCAGGGATCGTAGCGAATAACGCAAACATGCCAAAACGGAAAAGTTCTGACGAATCAAACGACGGGGATTCCGTTCGGAGAGATCAGGACGGAAACAGGATCCGGCATACTGGCCAGCACATAGTTGATTATTACTATGCGTTTATTAAGAAGGCCCGGAACTTTCTTAATATTTTCAATCCCCTCAGATTCTCGATCAAGCGGGAATGGTTCTTTGAATTCCTGTGCTGGGACAATACTTTTAAATGCGAGGGTATCAGGGATTTTGCCGATCTGGTATGGAAGAAACTCGCCGGGAAGGAATTGCACATGAGGGGCAAATTCGGAAAGGGGCTCGATATTGTCAAGCGTATTATTGAAGAGGACGAGACTCGGGATATTGATATCGAGACCGTATTCCTTCAGAGAGAAAACAAACCGGATCCGGATCCAGAAATAAAAGAGGATCCAAAAGAAAAGGATCCAGAAAGAAAACCAAAAAAAAAGGAGAAGAAACACATGGAAAATTTTGTCGATTTCAAAGGATACTTTAACACCATCAAGGAGAAGTTCTTCACTCCAGTATTTATTTTATCAATGGCACTCGCGGGTATTGTTGGATACTGGATTAAACCCCGGTTTGTTTTCTGGGGAACCGTCGCCGCCTTTGTTGGATACGGGGTTAGCCTGATAGTCAATGCAATAAAAAAATGACCGATAAACTCGCGATCGCCCTGGGATTTGTAGGGTCCCTGGCAACCGTATTGACTTTTATTTATGGAGTGCTGAAAATGAATAAACCGAAAACACACGAAAGCCAAAACCTGAAGGCTTGCCGCGAAACATTCAAGTATATAAAAGAGAAAGTCCAGTCAGTGGGAGATTCTATTAAAACCCTTTTTCAAAAAATAGAGACATCGGATAAGTCAGCGAGTGATTTGAAAACAAGGGTCTCTCTTTCGGAACTCAACATAAAACATTTGACGGAGTTGCAAGTCGGGAACGCAAGGAATACAGAGAAGATTTTCAATTCCATTGATGGAATTAAAAATATCCTCATGACGAGGAGGGGAAAAGATGATAAAGAAGAATGAAGCGCCGGTCTTGAATGGTCGGCTCGAAGGCAAAAGGAAATTATGGGTCGCGGGTATTGGGTCAATGATTTTCATTGTTATTTTTTTGGGGATGATTGTCTTTTTGATCCCGGAGGGTGACGCATTCAAGGCCCTCGAAATCCTTTCAAAATTTCTTATTTCTGTAATAGGGATTTTCGGATTGGCGAACGGGGTCGAGCACCTTGCAAAAAAATCAAATGTGGTCAATAAGTTTTTCAAAAAGGGAGGACGATCAGATGAGTAAAAAATGGATGGTGATTTTGATTTGCGTTTTGTCTTTCGTTCTCTTCATGAATCTAAAACAGAGCTGCTCGAATGCTGACCTCCGGAAAAAGATCCGGGAGGACAAGGTCAAGGTCGATGTCAGGGTCGACAAGATCGACAAAAAGTTAAAGGATGCTCTCGCTCTCGCCGAGACGAGAAAGGACGCAGCCGAGAAGTCAAACGCCGAAGCGGAAAAATACAAGGCTGAAGCGGCGAGAATCCCCACCATGTCCCATATCGAAATAACCGAACTCAGGGAAGAGGACATACCACTTCAGGAGAAATATGACAAGCTAGAGGAGGATGATAAAAAGAAAACCGAAGTCATCGTCCTCCTGAATTCGACTATCAAAAAGAAAGACGTGGTGATCGCTGGGTTAAATTTGACAATCTCCGGTCTCGAGACATCCGTCCGAGAATCAAGGACAGAGATCACAGCACTCAAACTCGAGATCGAGACATGGGACTCGGACTATCAAATACTATTGGGAAAAAAAACCGGCTGGTTATTCTTCGGCGCGTTCGCGGGCTGGGGGATTAATGCTCAGGGAGAAAAATATCCGACCGGCGGTCTAGGATTAGTAGTTAAGATTCTTAAAATAAATATTTAAAATAGTACCTCCAACGCCCTCGCCAGGCGTACCAAGTGCCACCAAGGGGGAGGAAGGGTTCAACGGTTCCTTCCTCCTCTTTTTTTTTTGCACACTACCGGAATTTTCTCCACATTTATAGACACCATATGCAGCAACCCGGGAGCTGGCACGGACACTATATACGAACCGGGCCCGCCGGATCCGGCTTCAGCTGATAGATATCCCTAGTGTCTCCGATTCCCGTTTCGAAAAGTGTGGATCCACAGTTTTTTAAAAAATAATAAAATAATTTAAAAAAACTATTGACTTTTTTAAAAACAACCTTATAATAGGAAGTATGAAAAGGAGGTCGTTATGTCAGACACGATCAAAAAGAATCAAAAATTAAAATGTAAGTTCATGAGAGAGAAGAAAGTCAACCTCTCGAAAAAACTCAGGAAGCTCGATCATGCGATCGGGAAATGTACGGACCTTTTGAACATCGAATGGATGCTCGAGAAAAGGGAGTCTCTTGATTCAGCGATTCAGGGTCTCGCGAGGAGGGGGGTATGAAACCAAAAGATATCAAACTCCAACTCAAACTCAATACCAAGAAATTCGACAAGGCGGTTCGCGAGGTTAAAAAAAATCTTCCCCGTGTTCGCCCGATAAAGGTCAGCTTGTCGAAACATACATTCGATAACACCGGAAAAAAAACAGATGGGGTGATATTGATTTCGTGCTTCGAGATGAACTTCCATCAATTGCTATTGTTACTGAGGGGATTCCCCTTCGTCGGTCTCGACCGGTATCCCCTTTATTCCTCGGATCCGGCGAATAGTTTCCGCCTTGTCAAGGCGATAACCGGAGCGACGAGAATGAATACAATCCTCTGCACATTCGAATTATCATTCCACGGCGATCCGAAATATTGGAAATGGGCGCTGATCGCGTCAGGGCTGGTGAAGAAATGACACAAGACGAAAACATTAAGATGTTTTGTTTGATGTCATGGGGATGGTTTGACCATAAGCAACCGACGCCCGCCGAGCTGGACGAATTTATAAAACGTATGAAATCAGCTTTCCCCGAGGAGTTTGAAAACATTGACGAGGAACTTCTGTTTTACGAACTCGCATCGATCCACGTTCCGGAAGCCGTAGAGGTGATGAAATGAAAACCTTAAAAACATTTATCTTGTTTTTAATTTTGTGCTCTGGGGCCTGGGCTTCGGAAATGAATATTATTTTTATTGGGGATCCCCACACCTTCGGAGATGCTGACGATAAAGAATGGCAGTTAAAAGACGAACGGCTCCGAACCCTGCGGCTCAGTGGTGAATATGTCAATATGTTTGTTGACAAGTTGTTGAAGAATCCGGATTATGTCCCGGAAGGTGAGGAGTGGAAACTGGTTAATGGTTTCTGTTTGGCTTCCGCAATTGCATATATCATAAAGCACGAAGACCCGGACATGGTTATTATCGGCGGGGATTATCACCCAATAGGGATGCTGAACCTGTGGCCCGGATTTGGACTCAAGGATTATGACCAGGCAACAACAGAAGACATAATGGAATATCAAAAGATATTTGATTTGTACGTCCATAATATATTCTCTCGTATACCCTGTGCTGTGAAATTCGTACATGGGAATCATGATGTCCCTCCCCCGTTAAAGGAAGGATGTATTAAAAGAATCAATCCCATCGGTAGGCGGACTGAGTGTATCGAAATAAAAAAGAATGGATTCGGTGTGATGTTAATGATTCTGGATAGTGAATCTGGAAACAGAAACCCCATCGAGATGGTTGAAGATTATAAAATTGGGGAATGGCAGAAGGGCGAAATAGAGAGAGTTCTCGAAAGGAACAGATCCACCACTTATAAGATCCTTGTACAACACAAGATGTTTGGAGGTTGGCCGGGGGACGTATACGGGGACTTTATGGCAAAGCCTGTGGCGATAGGTCAAGCGGCATTGCCAAATGATTACAAAAAGCTCCAGGAAATTACCGGTATAAACTTTTCAATTCCAGATATCGATCAGTGCTGGCTCACGGATATAATGCTAAAACATGAGGTGGATCTGTCTTTGTATGCACACAACCATATTTTCCATAGTCGCAATATCAAGGATTTGAAATTGGTATGTATGGGGACAACTAAATTCGCTCGTGAAAAATCATGGTGGGAGACCTTATTGTGGACCTATTTTTATGGATCATGGAGAACTGGAGATTTCTGGGGTTGTGGTGGTATCACTAAGGTTACTATTAATGAGAAAGAAATGAAGGTTGAATATATAAAAACGTCCAGTATCAACCGAACCAATTTACCAGAAGGCAGTCGGGTTGGTGATGTGCTTGAACGGATTTATATAAAACGAAGGTGATGAAATGAAAACCAGAAAAGAGATTGAGAGAATGATAGCGGTAGTACAGGATAAGATAGATAATCCAAAAAGATATTATTTTTCTAATCCAAATTCGCGATCAGTAAAAGATATCACGATTGGCAATCGGGCAAAGCTAACCGCCCTCCGATGGGTGCTGACCAAAGCGGGGAAGTCATGAGAGAAGATAAACAAAAAAGAACAGAAAAAGGAAAAGAAATCGCGCAAGATAAAGAAGTCGAGCCGGATTGGGATCATGAATGCGAGGTGTGTGGACAACGCCCGATTTTACCCGTATCCGGAATGTGTGGTCCCTGTACTTTTGGGGATGCCGAAACGGCGGGGGGTGATTGGTGACAGACGAGAAAATAAAATCAACGCATAAGCATACCATTGATTTTTGGAGGGTGATTTCGCAGACACCGAAAGCCTATCTCCTGGTATTGAATTGTCGGAACGAGACCCGCTGGTTCCCGAAGTCTCACGCGGTCATTGACGAAAAAGAAAAGGTCGTCAGAGTTACCGACTGGCTCTGGAATCAGATCAAAAATAATACCGGGCAAGTGGGGTTGATATGACGAAAAAAGAAAAATTAAAAGACCAAAAAATTACAGAATGTAGTTGTGATGATTGTAAAAAAATGTGTCAAAATACTCCATGCTGGCCAGTCCCAGAAGATATTGAAAGGTTATTCGACACGAAACATATTGGAAAATTTCGGTTGATGTGTTTTGATTCTGACGAAGATATAAACGATACCGGAAGCGATGTCGATATCTTGTTATAGATGACAAAATCAGACGGTGGGGAAGAAAATTATCGATGGTGGTATCATGGGGAATGTGTTTTTTTCAACGAGAAAGGGCTTTGTATTCTTCACGACGAAGGACTAAAACCTTTCGGTGGAAGGATCGCGACTCATGACGGTTATTATGAAAACCGAAATGAAACTCTCAAATTATGGAACCAAGATAAGGGCAGGTCTATTATTAAAAAATTCAAGGTGTTAAGTGAATGACCTATTCGTTGACCCTGGGGTCGGGTGGAATGGCTACCTACCGTACGGCCCGGCTCCGGGAGTGAACGAGGAGGAAAATATGGAATATTTTTTGTATTCAAAAAAGCAAAGCAAAGTCGATCCGCTAAGACGAAACAACACATGTGAAATTATGGTCAAAGGGAAATGGGAACGGTATACGGAATGGAACACAAGCGGGAAATCTAATTTTGATGACGCCAAGATTATCCACCAAACAAAAACAGTAAAAGCAAAAGCATTGAGAATAAACGGCGTTATCCAAGGAATCTAAATGATTGACGGAAAAAAGAAATACAAAACGGATTACTGGGTGAAGTTTCAGAGAGGGCTCGGGAAGGGGGCGCAGAAATACACGAAGAGAGGCTCCCGCCAGGTTTGGTCGGAGTCGCAATCCAAAGCAAAAAAAATAACAAATATCTGGCTCCATGAAAAGTATCGAGTCATTGATTCCAAAGTTACCACCGAGGAGGTGAAATATTGATAAAAAAGTAAAAGGAAAAAGATCAGGACCAGGAATGCACGTTGCATTTGTTTTGGGCTGGAAGGAATGGGACGCTGTCAATCTCATTGTAGGGACCGAGGATCCAATGTCGTCAGTTCCCTTGAAGTGCCGCGAGATTATTGTGGACCATGTCTCACCCGGCTTAATTAGGTTCAAACTGGACCCTGACGAAATCATTAGACTCGAGTCTGAGATATTGAACGGATCAGTACCGGACGGAATCAACACAATCATGGATCTGTGTCGGTATAAAATCAGACAATCATTATCAAAGGAGGAATGAATGGCTGGTAAAAGTTTAGTAAAAAAAGACGAGACGGTTATGGACTTGGTCAAGTCCTATCTTCCGGAATTTAAAAAAACAATTCCGAAGCATGTGGATCCTAATCGAATGATGAGAATATTCCTGACCGAATTGAGTCGGAACCCGAAGCTTTTGGAGTGCAGTCAGGAGAGCTTGATCGGTGCCATGATGCAATGTACTCAGTTCGGCCTCGAACCTGGCGGTCCCCTGGGGCTCGCTCACCTAGTACCCTATAAAAACAAATACACGGGTCGGCTAGAATGTCAATTTCAATTTGGTTATCGGGGACTTGTTAAGATGATCAGGAACTCCGGAGAGCTCAAGAAGATCACCGCCCATGTCGTATATGAAAAAGATGTTTTTGATTTTGAATATGGGTTGAATGAAAGGCTCGAGTATAGGCCTTATTTTGGGAAGGATCGCGGGGCCGCAAAGTGCGCTTATGCACATGCGAAAATGAAAGATGGAACCGACGAGTTTATCGTGATGTCTCTCGAGGAATTAAAAAAGGTCGAGGACTCTGCAAAGTCAAAGGACGGTCCCTGGAAAAACTGGAAGCCGGAAATGCAAAAAAAAACCTGCATTAAAAGACTTTCGAAATTAATGGATCTGTCGTCAGATGTCCAGACGTCTATCGGCCAGGACGAAACCACAAAATTTTACAACAAAGATTTGAATATCCTCGAGGCTCCAGATGAAACTGACTGGGACACCCCGAAGGCGATCCCAGCGGCAACGGTCGAGAAAAAAGTCGAGAAGAAATTGACGAAGCGATCCGCCTATCTCTTGGAGGAAATGGAAAAACATTATGATTCCGATGAGAAAATTCTATCTGTTTTGAAAACCGTGACGAGGACGCCAGACTCTCCGGAGGACGACTCAGTCAATTCGTTTCTTGATCTCGACGAACGACGGGCGGAGACTGCCTTCTTTAGATGGAAGGGCCTCATCCTGTTTCAGAAGATCACGAATGCAACTGGAAGTCAAAAAGCAGCACTCCAATATTTAACCGAAGCAACGACGAACCCGAAAAAAGAATTCGCAGGGGTTGAAACAATCGCTCAGGTGAATAATCAAACCCTGTATGGTATACTGAAAACAAGATTTTTAGCAGACGAAAAGGCCGGACTCTTTACCGATGCCGAAGATGGCGAAGAATAAAGTGTCTGACAACACGTGCGGCTCTAGCCGTAACCGATTGGAGTTAACCTCCATTCACGAAGGATACAGTCGGGACGGAAAACCTGTCCTGGCTGTGTCTGACGTTCTTGATTTTATCTATCCGAAGACATTCCAGATCCCCCAGGAGTACGCAGACCGCGGGACGGCTGTTCATATAATTTGTGAGTCATTAATGAATGGGTACGGAGTTTTTGATATCCCAAAAGATCTGCTTTATTATGTCGATGCTTTTAAGGCTTGGCTGATATCGATCAACTGGAATGCAATCCGGAAAGAGAAAGTCATAACTGAAAACAAGTTCACCTCTAAAAGGAATTATGGGGGGAAGCCTGATATCATTATGCCCGATCGGGGATGGCTGGTTGATATTAAAACGGGGATCGAACAGAAAGCGCGGGATCATATGCAGCTTGTCGCGTATGCAGATCAGGACGCAAAGTTAAAATTATACAATTTGTATTTAAAAAAAGATGGAACATTTCGATTTATAAAGCGGCCGTATTGCCGGACCATGTATCGAATATTCTTATGTGGTGTGTCGATACTCAATTACAAAGGAGGTATTAATGAATAAAAAATTATCAGCAAAAGAAGTGATCCAGGCTCTTGAGTCAAGGAAAGACGAATCAATATCAATCGCCGAGTCGGTGGTCGTAAAGAATAATAGCGACAAGGAAACGGCGATAGATCATATCGCCGTAGCTAATGCGATCATAAAGGACACACTAAAGAAACGCGGGAAGGTAGTCCCAAAACTCCACGAAGCGTGGAAAGCATCTGTCGCCCAATATGCTAGTATCACGGACCCTCTCAATAGTGCAATTGGAATCATAAGGAAAAAGATTTCAGATTTTGACTTGTCAGAAAGACGAAGGATCGAAGATGCGAACCGGAAACGAATCGCAGAATCGGAAGCGAAGGAAGCGGCGAAACAAAAGAGACTCAACGAGAGGGCGAAGGATCTCGAAGGTCAAGGAAGAACCGAAGAGGCTGAAGCGAAAAGCGAGGAGGCTGACGCTTATGTCGCACCAGCTCCCGACATTGAAGCCGTCGAGAAGACAATGAAAACCGAAGTCGGATCTTACACAACAACCTTCGAAAAGAAAGCGGAAGTCGTTGACGAGATGGCGGTCGTCAATGCTATCGCCGGAGGACAACTCCCAATCGGTATGATTCATCATTTCGACAACAAGGTATTGCAAGGATGGGTCAAGACATTCGACCCGAAGGTCGGATCTATTGTCCACGGCATTAAGATTATTGAAGTACCGAAAGGAACATTCCGGAGCAGTAAATGAAAGTACTAATGAAGCGGGCGGCCCTGGAGGTCGCTCGCGCTGTGTTCATGAATCTCCAGCGGGATGTATTTTATTATTACACCGTCAGGAGTTATCAGATCGACAAGGCGACCGAGGATCTCCGGACTCCGAGGGACGGAGAATATCGGATCACTTCCCGCCAGAGGGAATGGCGGCAGCTCGGAACTGAATACAGATTGCACAAGCAGGGCGAACCCTGGTTCTTTGACAAGATGGACAATACTACTTATAGCTTAAACCCGACCTGGGTCCGTTGGATCTGTGAGCAGCTTGATGTCGATTTTAAAGATATGGTCAAGAGGAATCGCCCGGGATCACAGAGGTTTATATTAAAAATACCCGAACACCTAACGCCAGATGGTGACTGAAGGCATACTTCCCATTAGGGCAGGGTGTTGTCACGGCGCGCGATAGTGCCCTCTGGTAGTTGGTATTATGTCGGTATGCAGATCGGGGCGTCAGGGGGAGATTTGAGGAGGAGAAATGAAACAAAAACTTATATTTCTTTTTGTAACCGGAATAGTTTCTTCAGCTTTGTCTAGAATGAATATCGTTGAGGGAGCAAATTTTGTTGAGTGGATGATTTATTTTCTTTTAATTTCTATGTTTATGAATAACAATCCTTTTGACAAATGATTATTTATATTTTAAGATGGGGTTGTGAGACCAGGATATGAAAAGAAAAAACAAAATTAAGCCCGAGGGAGTTCCATACATTTTCACCAAACCCTCTGTCTCCTCCAGAGATCAAAGGGAAGTATTGTCTGGTCTCACGCCTCCCTCGGGCTATATACTAGGAGCGTGAGATGACTTATTCAGAAAAATTAAAAGATCCCCGGTGGCAAAAAAAAAGATTAAAGATCTTAGAAAGGGATGAATTTTCTTGCCAGCAATGTCATTGCGACGAAGACACACTGAACGTCCATCATGTTTTATATCGACAAGACGCAGACCCTTGGGATTATGATGAAAGCGAATTGATAACTTTATGTAAATATTGCCATGAGGAAGAATCGAAAAAATTCAAAAAATCTTGTGACGATTTTTTATATACAATAAAAACTAAATTTAAATTATCTTCTAATATCGATGAATTAAATAGAGCATTTGAGAAATTAAAAATATCGCATATCTATGATGTTTTTATTTTCGTGCTGTCGAGGCAAGTTTTGGATCAATCGAATGTTGATAATGCTATACGGAAATATTTTGATTCTATAAAGAAAGAATCTAAAAAGAGGGAAAATGGCAAATCCACAAAAAGAGAAAGGTTACACGGCGATAGCTAACGAGATCATGGACGCATTGTGCAGAACGAGAATTCCAGGAGAGGCAAGGCAAGTGCTTGACACAATCCTTCGGAAAACTTATGGCTATAATAAAAAAGAGGACTGGATCTCTCTTAGTCAATTTCATCAAGCCACTGGATTAAAGAAGCCGTCAATAATAAGAGCTTTAAAAAAATTAATTTCAATGAAAATTATTATCAAAAAAGATAACGGAGAGATTGTTTTATATAGATTTAATAAGAATTTCGACGAATGGAAACCGTTAACAAAAAAGAAAACGTTTACTAAAAAGCTAACGAAAATTAGCGAAAAGGTAAACGAATCGTTTACTAAAAAGCTACCCACAAAAGTAGATAATACAAAAGTAGATTTTACAAAAGCAATAGAAGATTGGTTATTGAAAAGATTTAAAATTAAATTCACGCATAAGAAAGAAACTGAAAAATTGATAAAATCATTTGGATATAAATATGTTGTCGAGTTGGCTTTAAGATTTGATATTTACCAAAAGGCATTCAAAATGCACGGATGGGATATTCAATATAGATTAGAGAAAAGGTGGGGGAATGTTGTCTTGAATATAAATAGTTTTGAATCGGACGAAGCATTAAGAGAGAAACTTGAGTCTTGTTCAAAGAGAAATGGAAAACGAAAAACAAAATCCCGCGACCCTCTCCCGGTTGACAATTCTCAAGAACCTACGAGGGAGGAGAAAATAAAAAATCTCAAAAATATAATTGCTAAATACGAAGCCGACCCGCCGACTGGGGCCGGGGATATCTCGCAGTATAAAAGACTAAAGGCGAACTTGAAAAAATTAGAAGAGGAGGTTTGAATGGGCATTAATTTTATTCCAGCATATTGTGAGGATCTTCATAGTAGAATTTTAGCAAAGTTCCATGAATATAGGAGAGAAAATAACTTACCTGAGGATGTCATTATCGATGGGTGTATTTTGAACACCATAATCGGAAAAGCAAAAATAGAAATGTACAAGTCAAGGCCGGATGCAGAAAAAGCAGGATGGAGATAGTGGAAAATAAAATCGTTGTGTGTGGGAGAATCCCGCTTAAGGAAATCAGGGGATGTCCACCGAATTTAATTATGTGTCCCGCATGGTATTGGATTAAAAGACAACCATCAATAGAAAGATGTAATAGATGTTGGGAAGACAACCCAATAGTAAAAGGCACGATCAAGAGGGAGGGGGAGGATGTTTGAGATTAAGGATTTGGAGTTTGCGGAAGTCAAGAATAAATGTTATAGATCAGAAAATTTGTTAGTTTTTTCTGGAGTTTTATTTTATCAAATATTTAAAATGCACCCCCGTGAATATGGATTTTGGGTTTATGTGAGCGATGGACATGACAAAGAAGATCTTATAGTAGAAGGAATAAAAACATTAGAACAAGCCAAGCAAAAAGCCAATTCGCATTGGCGGGGTGTGCTGATGCCGTTTTTGAGGGAGGGGGGATGATTAAAAAAATAATATGTAAACTATTTAATCATAAGCCAATACATGTTCCGTTGCTGCATGGCGGTGGGCTTATATATTGTGAGCGATGCCGAGTTAAACTAACATCGCATTATCGAGACAGTTCGGCGGACCATGCAATTGATGTTTGGAAAACCGAACAGCGCTTGAGGTTAAAATGAAAGACTGGTTTACACTTGATTTCAAATTCGGGAACCTGAAGGTCTGGAAAAAATCGTTCTGGTTTGCCGTGGTGTTTTTGTGTGGGATGTTCTTCCAGAACTTCCTCTCTCGAATATGGGCGGTAATCTTTCTTGATTTCGACAAGAGGTATTTCAATCATGTAACAAATGTCGTCGCCCTGTCATTGGCTCAGGCTTTTTTGTGGGGTGTGATTTTTGGCTGTGCAGTCTGGGCGGCGGTTGAAGTGGTAAGGATAATTAAGAAGAAAAAAAGCTCGGGGCGAAAAAAAGCTCCGAAGAAATAACATGGGTGTCGCCAGAGAATGGAGAGACACAAATTCAGCGGGGGGCTGTGATTGGCTGAGGCTTTTATTTTGGAGCTCGTTCGATCCGGCCGAAAGTGTACGGGGCATTATGCGAGCCGATGAAGCTGCCCGACCTCCCGCTGTCCCATGTTTACAAAAGGAGGTAGTATGAAAAAATTATTTTCAGTATCAGTGGAAACGCATGTGGGACAGCCAGAAGGGAAAGGATTTGGTGGTATGCCGGACGATATTTTTGGAAAAAAATACGCGACAATGTCTTTCGTTGAAACGGCGCGAGGGGATTTCCAATTGACCCGAACGCTCGAAGACAATCGAGGAGTGAACTCATACCACCTTTATGTTCCGAAAAAATCATTGTTCATATTAAAAAAAATGATTGACGAAGCGATCGCCCATATCAAGGTAAATTCATAATGCTCGAGACTAAATGGCAATATTTGGGTGGTGAGGATAAGAAGATGTATTCGAATTTGAAATCGCTCGGTGTTGATTTTGTTATATATGACAGGGACTCCAAGAATCTACCGAGCCACATTCTGGAGGTTGCATTGATCCAGCGAAGGCAGCGACTCCGGACTCCCGTTTTGTTCCGCGGTCAGGTTGTGATCTGTCGGGGTGAATTTTCATTCGTTAAGCTGAGACGACTATTGTCTATGTATCCAGATACGGGGGTGACTGAATGACAAAAATATTCACTGTCTTGTTAATAGCCTTGATCTATTATTTGGGTCATGAGCTTTGGAAGCTGCGGAGGGAGGTCAAGTCCGCGACAATTCAACAGGCATTCAACGAGGCGACCATTGGTTTATTAATGACGACCAAATGGGAGCAATGCTCTTGCCCCAGTGGCTTCAGTATTGTCGACGGGATTATCTGGTTTGATTATATTGACCAGTGTGGAATAAAAAAGGAGGAATCATGATAATCGGAATAGATCCGGGACCGGAGGAGTCGGGGTTTGTTACTTATAGTTTTAATCGGAGAGTTTTGATCAGTCATGGCACGGTCAGAAATGAGAATTTAATAGATGACATTTCGGGTTTCGCAAAGTTTACTGGAGGCCCTCATTTTGTTTGCCTAGAGATGCCGGAGAACTTCGGTCATGTGGTGCCGAATAATGTTTTCGAGACCGTCTGGATAGCTGCCAGGATTTACCAGAAACTTATTGACAGTGGTGTTGACAAAAGTTTTTTACACCGGATCCGGCGGACAGACATTAAGCAACTTGTTCTCGGCAAGAGAGCTGGGAAGAATTCAGACATCCGAGCGGCCATGATTGCCAGGTACGGGGACACCCTGAAGAAAACCGAGAAGACTTACAAACTAAAAGCGCATGAGTGGCAAGCGTTCGCGGCCGCCGAGGCTCTATGGTTGAAATTGAAGGAGGAAGCATGAAAAACTGTAAAATTTGCGGGAGATGTATTCTCCCAGACGACGAACCGGAAAGCGATATAATTGATGATTATTGCAAGTGGTGCGTGATAGAGCTGTGTGAAGATTTCAAATCAAGCCTACTTGATATTAATAAATTCCTACACAAAATGGAAAAGAATAACATTCAAACAATTAATGAGATGAAGAATATTGTCCAGCTTGGAATGATAGAAGTGTAGGAGAAGAATGGAAAATAAAAAGTTTAACGTTTGGAAATTTGATGTCACGGCGATGATCTATGTCAAGTATCAGCCGACCGCCTCGTTCACTATGTCGATATTTATTGACTGTGTAACGGGGAAAGATAAACTCCTTGAGCGGATAGGAAACGCCGTTGAGCATATGACAGCAAAGGCAGTTCATGAAGCTCAGATATTTGTCACTCGTTTCGCCGGTGAGCAAACTTTAATTGACAAGACTTCAAAGGTGACTATCCTCCATAAGATCAGCTATGTCGAACATAAGGAACTTCGAGACAGAGTTGGATTTGAAAAAGTCAAACCGAAAATGATCCATCTCCCAGGCCAGGGCGGGAAGCCGAATTGATATTTTTTGGTGAGGTTTTAGAGTTGGCCATTGCTGTCGGCGCGATTATGATCGTCCTTGATTTGTATGATAGATGGAAAGAGAAGAGGAAGGCGGATCGGGTCGACGATGTTGACCAGGGGAGATGATTCTTGACTGAGAACGAATATGCTTTGAAAATTATAGGCGATATACAACCATATTTGACAGGCAAAAACTGGAGGTATTTTGGAGAAGTACCAAGGCATTCACATAACGACCATGCGGATTTATTGATCATCAATAAAAGAACCGGAACTCTTTTTGTCATCGAATTTAAACTTATCGGCGAATTAAATCTATTAAGCCAAGTACATAGATACAAAAAGATACCGGCGATCGGAATTCTAAAAAAGGATTTCTCAGCACCCATGAAAAAAATTATGTCTTTGCCATGCTCCGGAACCAGAAGAAGACTCACTCACTTTGGATATAGAAATGAATGGTTCAGTTATATTGGAATGAAGGATAAATTAATGAGCATCGATGACCCCGGATACAAAGATAAAATTTTTAAATTAGCCTTGAAAATAAGGCACAACCGGAGAACTTATGATCAATGTAGTTGCAAGGGGTTCCTTTACTGGTACGGGTATTATTTTTCTGATTCTGATTATGCCAATGTCGGAACGAATGGCGGGGAAAGATTTACCTTATATCAGCTTTACAGGAGGGCGGTTAAAAATTTATTCACCATTGAGGGACACCCGATTTCATATGATTTAGTGTCTGAAATATTTGGACATTATTCGGAGTCTACTGGGAAGAGTCATTATAAGGCTGCCAGAAGAGAATGGGAGTCGAATCAAATAAACAAGGAGGAAACATGAAAATAGCTTTAATAGTAGGGCACGAAGAGGACGAACAGGGGGCCGCGAGTGCTGATGGCCTGACCGAATTTGTATACAATAAGGGACTTGTCCAGATTGTTTTCCGGAAGATGGCGGACATCCTGCTTGAGATCAGTCAACCGGCGCCGGTCGATGCAAGAATATTTTATCGGACGAAGGGAATTCCCGCCCTGGTTGAAGAGGTGAAGGAGTTCGAGGCGAACCTGACTATCTCCTTTCATTGCAATTCGTATTCACTGGA
>Ga0114923_10001432_pt1 | contig 16562 bp, 18 predicted proteins | sample SumtaG_FD_89578 | JGI IMG/M metagenome (GOLD analysis project Ga0114923, IMG submission 89578) | Deep subsurface microbial communities from Indian Ocean to uncover new lineages of life (NeLLi) - Sumatra_00157 metaG | ecosystem: Environmental > Aquatic > Marine > Oceanic > Sediment | place: near...
AATCTGCAACTATTATTACAGATAAAATTTCAGGAAGGTCAAAAGGTTTTGGTTTTGTTGAGATGTCTTCCGAGGAAGAAGCTCAAAAAGCAATTGAGGCTTTTGATGGAAAAGAATTAGATGAAAGAAATCTTGTTGTAAATATAGCCAGACCTAAAAAGAAAACTTTCTAATAATTTTCTGTGCAAAGAATTTTTTAAAAACCCTCTTCATTGAGGGTTTTTAATTATGTTGACCTCGTTTTTCTAAAGCTTTATACTTAATGAAAATGACAAAGAACAGAAAAACAAAAAATACAAAAAAGACTGGATCTCAAATGAGAAATATTAAAGTTCGATTAGTTGGAATTGGCGGTGGTGGCGGATCAGTTGTTTCCAGCGTTTCTTATAAAGTTAAAAGAGCTTCTTTTTTTGCTGTTGACACGGACGTGAGATCTTTAAAGGCTCTTTCGAGAAAAGTAAAAAAGATTCATTTTGGTCAAGATGTTACTCATGGACTAGGAACAGGTATGGATTTTGAACTTGGCAAGGAGTCTATAAAAAACGAAAAAGAAAAGATAAAAAATATTTTCAAGGACCAAGATATTATCATTTTAGTTGGCTGCTTGGGTGGGGGATTAGCTTCTGGAGCAGCTTCTGTTCTTGCCGATCTTTCGAAAAAAGCAGGTAGTCTAACTTATGGTATTTTTACACTTCCTTTTAAATTTGAAGGTAAAAGAAAGGCAAAGATTGCTAAAAAATCTTTAAAAGAAATTAGAAATCACGTTAATGCTTTTTCTGTGATTCCTAATGAAAGAATTTTTCAAATCATAGAAAAAACAGCTCCTCTTAAGAAAGCTTTGGCTGTTATTAATAATCATTTATCCCAATCTATTCAAGGCTTAATAGAGGTTATTTATGAAACTGGTTTAATTAATATTGATTTTGCTGATCTCGAAACAATATTCTTGGGTAGGGGAAAATTAGCTTATTTAAATTCTATTAAAATTAATAAAAATGATGATAGAAAAGAATTAGCTAAAAAACTTATCGATTCTCCTCTTTATCCTTACAGTATTGATGGAGGAGAAGCTGTTTTGTTTAATATTTCTGGTCAGAAAAACTTATCCTTGTCTCAAGTGAACAAGATTGCCGAAGCCATTTCCGAAAAGGTTTACAAGAATGCCAAGATTATTTTCGGAATTTCTGATTCCAAAAACAAGACAGTAACCAAAGTAAATTTATTGGTTGTTGGGTGTGACCAAGCTAAATTTTTCAAAAAGGGTGAAAAGAAAAAACCAAAGAAAAGGACATTAAAAAAGAAAAACGTAAATAAAATTCAATCAGAAAAGAAAAAAATTAAAAAAATTAAAAAAACGAAGAAAGTAAAAAGAAGTAAAAAAATTAAGGTTGAAATAAAGGAAGAAAAAAAAGAAATTAAAAAAATTAGAAAGAACGCTCTTCAAGTGAAAGAAGATATTAAAAAAGAAGAAGAAAAGATTATTTCTAAAGAAAATTTATATAAAGTTCCTACTTTTTTAAGAAAAAAATAATTTAATAATAAAAATGATTAAAACAAGTAAAGCAATTTTAAAAAAAATTTATAAACCAAGGAAAAAAGGAGAATATTTCAGAAAATATGATTTTGGTTTTTCTGTAATTATTGGTGGTTCAGAATTTTATTCAGGAGCTCCAGCTTTATCTGCTATGGCTGCTTTGAAGTCTGGGGTTGATAGAGTAAAGATTGTTGCGCCAAAAAGAGCAGCTGATATTATTGCTTCTTTTTCTCCTGAGCTTACAACTTTCTCTTTGGATGGAAAGTGGTTTGAAAAAAAACACATAGCAACATTGTTAACCATAATTGAGTCAGCTAAAGCTGTTTCAAGAGGAAATGCGTCCGTTGTCATTGGTGGTGGGATGGGAAGAAGCAGACAAACCCAAGAAGCAATATTGGAGATTATGTCCAAGGTTTCTGTTCCTATGGTGATTGATGCTGAACCTATTCATGCTTTAGCTAAGGATCCATCAGTCATTAAAGGAAAACAATGCATAATAACCCCTCATTCTTTTGAGTTTTTTCTTTTAACTGGTAGAGAAATTTATGGTCTTTCTCAGAAAGAAAAAATAAAAATTGTAAAAGAAGAGGCTAAACGTCTCGATACAATCATTTTATTGAAAGATAAACCAGATATTATTTCGGACGGTAAAAAAGTCGCTTTAAACGAAAGCGGTAGTCCTTATATGTCTGTAGGTGGAACGGGGGATGTTTTGGCTGGAATTTGTGGAGCTCTACTAACAAGATTTCAAGAATTCGATCCGTTTCTTATTGCTCAAGCAGCAACCTATATTAGTGGTCAAGCAGGAGCTTTGGCGGCTAAAGAATTAAAAGAGAGCTTAACACCTATAGATGTTATAAATGCTATCCCTAAAGTTTTGCATTAATGATGACCTACGATTTAATTATAGTGGGAGGTGGTCCAGCTGGTGTTACTGCTGGGATATATGGAGCTAGACAAAAACTAAAAACACTTTTAATAACTCCGCTTTTTGGTGGTCAGATGACCAAAAAAGCTGTTTTTATTAGTAATTATCCTGGTTTTGATAAAATTTCAGGATTGGATTTATCTAAAAAGTTTGAAGATCATTTAAGAAATCAAAAAATTGATACTGAAGAAGATGAGGTGGTAAAAATAGAAAAAAAGCATTTGTCTTTTTTTGTTTCTACTAAAAATCAAACATTTAAAGGGAGAAGCGTAATTATTGCTTCAGGAGCTGAGCCAAAACATCTTAATATTAAGGGTGAAAAAGAGTTTTTGGGAAAAGGCTTGGGCTATTGTGTTGTTTGTGATGGTTCTATTTTTTCTGATAAAGATATTGCTATTATTGGTGGTGGTGATGCTGGTTTTGAAGCAGCTCAATTTTTAAGTAAGATAGCTAGAAAGATTTATATTTTAGAATACAGTTCAAAAGTTATGGCGGATAAAGAAAATCAAGAAATTACAGGAAGAGATAAGAAAGTAGAAATTATAACTAATGCGGAAATAAAAGAAATAAAAGGGGATCGTTTTGTTAATTCAATAATTTATAAAGATAGGAAAACAAAAAAAGACATATCTTTAAAGGTAGAAGGTGTCTTTGTTCAGGTTGGAATTAAAACCAAGTATCCATTTATGGGAGAGTTGCTTAACGTGAATGCTAAAAATGAAATTATATTTGATCCGGAAACTAATCAAACAAAAACTCCAGGCCTTTTTGTTGCTGGCGATGTAGGGATGGGAAGGTTTAAGCAAATAGTCATTGCTTGTGGAGAAGGAGCAAAAGCAGCATTGTCAGCTTTTAATTATTTGAAAATTAAAAAATAATTAATGCTTGGAAAAATTGAAAAATTAAGTGCAAGAACAATTTTAGATTCGAGAGGTAACCCCACTATTGAGGCTATTTTAGTTACGGATTCCAAGACTTTTAAAGCCTCTGTGCCCTCAGGTGCTTCTACTGGAATATATGAAGCGACAGAATTAAGGGATCAAAATGGAGGTGTTTTGGGTGCAATAGAAAATATTAATAAAATTATTAGCCCAAAACTTGTAGGAAAAGATGTTTGTTTGCAAAAAGATATAGATGATTTAATGGTCAATTTAGATGGAACAAAAAATAAAGCTCGTTTAGGGGGTAATGCTATTTGCGCTGTTTCTTTGGTTGTTTGTAGGGCGGGAGCTGGAATAAGCGGTGTAGATTTGTTTCGTTACGTGAGAAATATTGCTGATAAAGAACACAACCTATTAATAGATGGTTATAATATTCCTTCTCCTTCTTTTAATATTATTAATGGGGGATGTCACGCTAAAAATAATTTAGATATTCAAGAATTTATGGTAGTTCCTGTTGCAGAATTATTTTCTGAAAAGATTAAGAAAATTCAAATTATTTATAATGAACTGAAAAATATTCTTATTCAAAAATTTGGAGAAAATAATTTAAATTTAGGTGACGAGGGAGGTTTTGCTCCGGCGCTTTCTAATACAGAAGAAGCTATAAAATTAATTTTAGAAGCAACAAAAGGAGAAAAAGTAGGTCTTATTTTAGACGTAGCAGCTTCCCAATTTTTTAAAGATGAACAATACAAGATAGATGGTAAAAATTTAAATAAAAAAGAGATGGTTAGTTACTATGAAAGTTTAGTTTCTAAATATCCAATTATAGGAATCGAGGATCCTTTTTCTGAAGATGACTGGCAAGGGTTTAATTTTATAACAAGTTCTTTGGGGGATAAAATATCTATTATTGGTGATGATCTTCTAGTAACTAACCCTGAGAGAATTAAAAAAGCTCAGCAAGAAAAAGCTGTTAACACAGCTCTTTTGAAAATCAACCAGATAGGGACTGTTTCAGAGGCTTTAAGATATGCCAAGCTAGCTCGTGATTTTGGATGGAAGATAATGGTTTCTCATAGATCAGGAGAAACTTTAGATAATTTTATTGCTGATTTTTCTGTTGGTATTGGTGCAGATTTTATTAAGTCTGGTGCTCCTAGCCAAAAAGAAAGAATGGTGAAATATGATAGGCTTTTAGAAATTGAGAAAGAAATAATATGAAACCTCTGATTTTAATTGTTATGGATGGTTGGGGAGTGAGAAAAGAAAAAAGAGGAAATGCTATTGCGTTAGCTCATACTCCTAATTTTGATAATTTTAAAAAGAATTATTCTTACACAGAATTAATGACTCATGGTATCCATGTTGGTTTAGCGAAAAATATGATGGGTGGTTCAGAGGTTGGCCATCTTAATATTGGTGCTGGCAGAATTGTTGAACAAAATGTGATGAGAATAAACGATGCAATCAAAAATAATTCTTTTTTTAAAAATAAAAGTATTCTAAAGGCATTTGCTAATATTAAAAAGAAAAAATCAACGCTTCATTTAATGGGATTGTTGTCTGACGCAGGAGTTCATTCTTATGAGTCTCATTTGTATGCTTTATTGAAATTAGCCAAAGAACAAAAGACAGAAAAAGTGATGATTCATGTTTTTGCTGATGGTAGAGATACTGCTCCTCAGGCTTTGGAAAAACATATCAAAAGATTAAATAAAAAAATAAAACAATATAAAGTGGGGAAAATCGCTACGATTATAGGCCGTTATTATGCGATGGATAGAGATAATAGGTGGAAAAGAACAGAAAAAGCTTATTTAGCTCTAACAGAGGGAAAAGGAGTAAAAGCGCAAAATGTTTTAGCTGGCATTAAAGAGGCTTATAAAAAAGGTGAGACTGATGAATTTATAAATCCAATTATTGCTAATGGTTTTAATGGGGTGAAGAATGGTGATTCAGTAATAATGTTTAATTATCGAGCTGATAGGATGAGACAAATAACAAAAGCTTTTGTAGGAAAAAGCTTCAGGAAATTTAGAAGAAAAAAAATCAATTTAATTTATGTTTGCATGACAAGATATTATGATAATGTTCCTGCTTTGGTTGCACTTGAAAAGATAAAACTTAAAAATGTTTTAGGAAAAGTTTTAAGTGATCATAATATTAATCAACTAAGAATTTCGGAGACAGAAAAAAATTCTCACGTAACTTATTTTTTTAATGGACTTCAAGAAAAACCTTTTCCTAAAGAAGATAGATTTTTAGTTCCTAGTCCAAAGGTAGCGACGTATGACATGAAGCCTGAAATGTCTGCTTTTAAAGTTACTAAAAAACTTATTAGTGAAATTAATAAAGATAAATATAGTTTTATTGTTTTAAATCTTGTAAATGCTGATATGGTTGGTCACACAGGAGATTTAAATGCTGCTATTAAGGCTGTTGAAACTGTGGACGTATGTATTGGTAAAATCGTTAAAAAAATTAAAGAAAAAAAAGGTATTACCCTAATTACAGCAGATCATGGAAATGCAGAGACAATGCTTAATAGTAAGAGAGAAAAACTTAAAGAGCATACTAAAAATCCTGTACCATTTATTATTGTTTCTAATAAATGTTATAATTTGAGGAAGGGAAAGTTGTCTAATATTGCTCCGACCATTCTAGACATAATGGGGATTAGGAGACCAAAAGAAATGATAGAAAAAAGTTTAATTATAAAAAAGTAAAGATTATTGCAATAAAATTAGTTGAAAATTATTATGTCAAAATTTAAAATTAGTGAAGAGAAATGTATTCGTTGTGGAGCGTGTGCTTCTACTTGTCCTGAGGGTGTGGAGTGGGGAGAGGAAGACAAACCAAAGATTATTAATGATAAGCAGTTAGAGAAGTGTGGGGGTGAGAATGTTTGTCCTTACGGTGCCATAGAAAAGGAACAATAGTTTCTTGCATTAAACTTTTATTATTGTTATATTAAAACCGACCATTAGAGTCGGTTTTAATTTATATGAAATTTTCTAAGAAAACACAATATGGTTTACGGGCTATGGTTTACTTGACTAGAGCCTATAAAGACAAGAAAAGATTTTGTTCCTTAAAAGAAATTTCTGAAAATGAAGATATTTCTTTTAGTTATTTAGAAAAAATACTTTTGATATTAGAAAAAAAGAAATTGATTCGTTCAAAAAAAGGTTCTACAGGAGGCTATCGCTTAAATTATTTTCCTAAAAAAATAACCATTGGAGATATAGTACGTTCTTTAGAAAGTTCTACCATAATTGATTGTCTTTGTAGGGGAGAGAAGTGTTCAAAAATTAAAACATGTAAAGCTTTTAGTGTGTGGGGCAAGGTTCAAAAAGCTTTAGATGGTACATTGAATTCTATTACATTATTTTCTTTAATTAAAAAAAATGAAAAATAAAATTTATTTAGATTATGCTGCTACAACTCCTGTTGATCCAAGAGTTGTTAGGGCTATGATTCCTTATTTTAGTAAAAACTTTGCTAATACTATGTCGTTACATGGCTCTGGACAAGAAGCAAAAAAGAGCTTAGATGAGAGCAGAAAATTAATAGCTGATTTTATTGGGGCTAAAACTTCAGAAATAATTTTTACAAGTTCGGCTACAGAAAGTAATAATCTTGTTTTAAAGGGTATTGCTTTTGCGAATAAGAGCAGAGGTAATCATATTATTATTTCTACTATTGAACATCCCTGTATTATGGAGAGTGCAGCTTGGCTTGAGAAACAAGGGTTTGAAATTAGCAGGCTTAACGTTGACCAATATGGTTTTGTAAATCTTGAAGAGTTGGAAAAAAGCATTAAAAAAGAAACTATTTTGGTTTCTATTATGCATGCGAATAACGAAATAGGAACTATCCAACCTATTAAAGAAATTGGAAAAATTTGTAAGGAGAAAGGGGTTTATTTTCATACCGATGCGGCTCAAAGTTTAGGTAAGGAATTAATAGACGTAAATAAAATGAACATAGATCTTTTAACGGCTAGCGCTCATAAATTATATGGTCCTAAGGGTGTAGGTCTTTTATTTGTTAAGGAGGGGACAAGAATAGAGCCTCTTTTACATGGAGGAGGCCATGAGTCTGGATTAAGAAGTTCTACCTGTAATGTTGCAGGAATTGTTGGTTTTGCTAAAGCTTGCGAAATTTGTAAAGAATCAATGGAAAAAGAGAATAAAAGATTGAAAAAGTTAAGAAATAGATTAATTGCAGGAATATTGGATAAAATAGATGATTCTTTTTTGAATGGTCATCCAACAGAAAGATTGTCTAATAATGTAAACGTTGCTTTTTCTTTTGTTGAGGGGGAGTCCTTATTGATTCAGTTTGATTTTTTGGGCGTTGCCGTTTCAACTGGTTCAGCTTGTTCTTCTAAAAAGTTGACACCAAGCCATGTTCTTACAGCTATTGGTTTAAAACCTCATCAAATTCAAGGTTCTTTAAGATTTAGTTTGGGAAGATGGACACAAGACGAAGATATAGATTATATTTTAAAAGTTTTACCTGGAATAGTCGAAAAGCTGAGAAAAATATCACCAATTAGAAGATGAATTATAGCAAAGAAGTTCTGGAACATTTTAGAAATCCTCACAATGTAGGAAAAATAGAAAATCCTGATGGTATTGGAAAGGTTGGCAATATGATTTGTGGAGACGTGATGTGGGTTTATATTAAAGTCAAAAAGAACGATAAAAAAGAAGATGTTATTCAAAACATTAAGTTTGAAACCTTTGGTTGTGTTGCTGCCTTAGCAACTAGTAGCGCTCTTACAGATTTGGCTAAAGGAAAGACTTTAGAGAAAGCTCTTAATATTAAAAAAGATGATGTTATCAATTCTTTGGGGGGGCTACCATCAATTAAAATTCATTGTTCTATTTTAGCTGTCGATGCTTTGTCGGAAGCTATTTATGATTATTTGTTTAAAAAAGGAAAAAATATTCCTGAAAAACTTCAACTAAAGCACAAAAAAGCTTTAAAGGAATTGGAGATAATTAAGGAAAAAAACAAAGAAGAAAAATAAAAAGGTTTTAGGTAGAGGAATTATTTGTTAGAATTGATTTTATGGAATATATCATTTGTCATTATCATGAAATAGCTCTTAAGGGCAATAACCGTGGTTTTTTTGAGCAAAGATTAGTTGAGAACATAAAAAACTTTTTGCCTAAAGAAACCTTTGATTTTGTTAAAAATATTTCTGGTAGAATTATTGTTAAGTTAAATCAAGAAGGTAACGAAAAAAAAGAAAAAATTGAAAATATTTTAAAAAATATTTTTGGAATTGTTCATTTCTCTTTTGCTGATAATTGTAAGCAAGATTTAAAAACTATTAAAAAGAAAAGCATTGATTTTTTAAAAAAAGAAAAGTTTAAGACTTTTAGAGTTTCAACAAAAAGATCAAATAAAAAGTTTAAATTAAATTCGCAACAAATTAACGAGGAAATAGGAGCCTTTATTGTTCAAAAATTAAACAAGAAAGTTAATTTAAAAAACTATGATTTAAATCTTTTTATTGAGATTGTTCAAGATTACTCTTTTTTGTATTTGGATAAAGTTAAAGGAAGGGGAGGATTACCTGTTGGAGTCAGTGGTAAAGGGCTAGTTTTAATTTCTGGAGGAATAGATTCTCCAGTTGCTGCTTTTTTGGCCATGAAAAGAGGTATTAAAATTTCTTTAATTCATTTTCACTCTTTTCCTTATACGGACAAAGAGTCAATTGAAAAAGTAAAAAGGATTATTCAGATTTTGAATAAATTTCAATTTAGGCTAAAATTATATTTATGTCCTTTTGCTGATGTTCAAAAAGAAATTCTTCTAAATATTCCTGCAAAACTGAGGATTATTTTTTATAAGAGAATGATGCTGAGGATTGCTGAAAAAGTTGGTGAAAATGAAAAAATAGAAACATTAATTACTGGTGAAAGCGTGGGACAGGTTGCCTCTCAAACTTTAGAAAATATTAAAGTAATTCAATCTGTATCAGATAAATTAATTTTGAGACCATTAATATGTCAGGATAAAAGAGAAATAATAGAAAAAGCAAAAGACATAGGCACCTTTGATACTTCTATTCTTCCTCATCAAGATTGTTGTACTAGATTTGTTCCTCGTCATCCAGCAACAAAAGCTAGATTGAAAAATGTGGAAAACACAGAGCAAAAATTAGATATTAAAAAATTAGTAAAGAAATCTATTCAAGGGATGGAAACATTTAATTTTAAATTTATCAAAAATGAATAAAAAAATATTTTTCTTTTTAGCTATCCTATTAGGGTTTAGTTTTTTTACTAACCCTGTCGTAGCACAGGAAGATAGTGCAGAGATTAATTTTTTTTATAGTGATTTTTGTCCTTATTGTGCAAGAGAAAGAGATTTTTTAGACATTCTTGAGAATCAATATCCTAATCTTGTCGTTAATAGATATAGTATTACTAGCGACAAAGAAGCTTCAACCATTCTAACTTCTTTTTATGAAGAGTATGAAGTTCCTGAAAGAAATTGGGGACTTGTTCCAATTTTATTTATTAGGGAGGGATACTTTATTGGTTATAGTGAAGAAATAAGAGCTAATATTATTAAATATGTAGAAGGTGGCTCTGAAATAGACAGAAATATTTACGAGATTGATATTCCTTTTTTAGGTATTATTAATACCTCAGAGACATCTTTAGCCACTATAACGATTATTCTTGGCTTATTAGATGGTTTTAATCCTTGTGCGATGTGGGTTATGTTGTTTTTGATTGCTCTTTTAATTAATACTAATTCTAGAAAGAGAATGTTGTTGATTGGAGGAACTTTTCTTTTTGCTTCAGGTCTGGTTTATTATTTAATATTAAACGCTTGGCTGAAGTTATTTTTAGCTGTTCCTTATATCAATGCAGCAAGAATATTGATAGGTGTTTTAGCTTTAGGGGTTGGCGTTTGGCAAATCAAGAATTTTATTAATTATAAGCCAGGAGTTTGTAAAGTTACAGGTGGAGAAGGGGGCATACAGGAAAAGATAAGAAGCAAGATTGAAAACAAGGCAAAAGAAATAACAAATGCTTCCATTAATATAGGAATGTTAATAGGTATTTTTCTTTTAGCTCTTGGAGTTAATATGGTTGAATTTTTTTGTTCAGCAGGAATTCCTGCTATTTTTACTCAGGTTCTTTCTTTAAACACAACCTCTGATTTTCAGTATCAATTTTATATTTTGCTTTATACTTTTGTTTTCATGCTTGATGATATTGTTATTTTTCTGGTGGCTTTCTTTACGTTGAAACAGTTTGGTTTTACCCAAGAATATAATCATTGGGCTACATTGATTGGAGGTTTGTTTATATTTATTTTGGGTATTTTATTAATTTTTAAACCGGAAATGTTATCCTTTGCTTAATTATTATTAGTTAAATAAACAAAAAACATGAAGTTAAAAAATAAAGTAGCAATTATCACTGGAGCAAGACGGGGAATGGGTAGAACCCATGCTCTTACTTTAGCTAAAGCAGGAGCTAAAGTAGTTGTCTCTGATCTTTTTCTTAAAGATTGCTTAAAGGTTGTTAAAGAAATTGAGAAGGATGGAGGAGAAGCAATAGCTATCAAATGTGACATTTCTAAGAAAAAAGATGTAGAAGCAATGGTTAAAAAAACTATTAAGAAATTTAAGAAAATAGACATTTTAGTCAATAATGCTGGTATTGCTCAGTTTGCCCCGTTTCTTAAATTAACTGAAAAAGATTGGGATAAAACTATAGATATTAATTTAAAGGGTTATTTTCTTTGCTCTCAAGCCTGTGCGAAAGAAATGGTAAAACAAAAATCAGGCACCATAATTAATATTTCCTCTATTGCCATGGGTCAAACAGGGGCGGGCTTTCCTACTCTTGCTCATTATTGTGCTTCAAAGGGAGGTATTACTGCAATGGCTGAAGCTCTTGCAATAGAGTTAGCTCCTTATAATATAAGGGTGAACACTATTGCTCCAGGGGTGATAGATACACCTATGGTTGGAGATATCAAAAACGATCCAAAATCTTTGAAGGGTTTTTTAGCAAGGATTCCAATGAGTAGAATGGGTCGGCCTCAAGAAATTTCAGATGCAGTATTATTTTTAGCATCTGATAAAGCTTCTTATATTACGGGTTCTGTTTTAGTTGTTGATGGAGGGTATTTAGCACAATAATTATTATGAAAAATAAAATTGATAAAAATACAACATTAGAAAAGATTCTTAAATATCCTGGTTCTGAGAATGTGTTAAGAAAATATAACGTTCCTTGTTTAAGTTGTTCTTTTGCTCAAATGGAGATGGGGGAGCTGAAGATTGGCGATATTTGTAAAAATTATGGAATTGATGTAAAAAAGTTAATTGAGGAATTAAGCAAACTTCTCAAATAATAAAAATTGTGATAAATTAAGATTATGAATAAAAAAAATATAACAATACTTTTGTCTGCGTTTCTCGGTTTATTTTTATTAGGTGGCTTTTGGTATTTTAATTCTCGTGGTCAATTATCTACTCAAGAAGTTGCTCAAAAAGCAATAGGTTATATTAATAATAATTTAATATCTGAAGAACTTTCAGCTTCCTTGATAAGCGCAACAGAAAAAGAAGGTGTTATTGAAATGAACCTTAGTATTGCTAATACAGAATATATTTCTTATGTAACAAAAACCGGAAACTTATTTTTTATTGAAGGGATAGATTTAAACCAAGATATATTTATAGTAACGGACGAAATACAACAAACACAACAAACACAACAAGAACTTGTTAGGAGCGAGAAGCCTGAAGTCCAGCTTTTTATAATGAGTTATTGTCCTTATGGTCTTCAATCACAAAAAGTGTTTTTACCTGTCTATGAGTTATTAGGCGATAAAGTGGACATGGATATTCGTTTTGTTGATTATATTATGCACGAAAAAGGGGAAATAGATGAAAATTTAAGGCAATATTGTATCCAAAAAGAGGAAAAAGAAAAATTTAATGATTATCTAAGTTGTTTTGTCGAAGAGGGAAGTTATGATGAAGAAAATTTTGAAATTTGTTTAGGGAAAGCAAATATTAATCAAGGTAAAATGAATGCTTGTGTTGCAGAAACAGACCAAAAATATAATATCTATAGCCAATATGAAGATCAAAGTACTTGGTTAAATGGGACATATCCTAGATTTGATATTGAATCAGACTTAAATGAGCGATACGGGGTAGGAGGTTCTCCAACATTAGTTATTAATGATACTGTTCAGGATTTTACAAGAACTCCAGAAGGCTTAAAGTTATTAGTCTGTGATGCTTTTATTGATCAACCAGAAGAATGCTCTCAAACTCTTTCGAATAATAGCTTTGTGGCAGGTTTTGGATTAGGAGAGACTGAAGGAGCTTCTGCTGCATCTTGTCAATAATATAAATTTAAATAAAAAACATGATTAAAGTTTTTAGTACACCAGCTTGCCCTTTTTGCGTGACTCTTAAAACATTTTTAACAGATCACAATATTGAATTTGAAAATATTAATGTTGCTGAGGACAAGGAAGCTGCAAAAGAAATGATTGAGAAGTCGGGACAAATGGGAGTCCCTGTTTTAGATATTGATGGTGAAATTGTTGTTGGTTTTGATAAAAAAAGGATAGTAGAACTCTTAAAAATTAAGGAATAAATTTTTTAAAATGATAAAAGTTGCTATTAATGGTTTTGGACGAATTGGTCGAGGTGCTTTTCGTTCTCTTTTAGAAAAAGATAATTTAAAAGTTGTTGCGATTAACGATTTGACTGACCCTAAAACCTTGAGTCATCTTTTAAAGTATGATTCTGTTTATGGTATTTATGAAAAAAATGTTGACTTTGACGATAATCATATTTTAATTGACGGAGAAAAGTTTCAAATTTTAAGCGAAAAAGACCCTGAGAAATTACCTTGGGCTGAATTAGGTGTAGATATTGTCTTGGAGTGTACGGGAAGATTTAGAAATTATGATGATACTAAAAAACACTTAGTTGCTGGAGCTAAAAAAGTAATTCTTTCTGCTACTTCCAAAAATCCTGATAAGGTTCCATCTATTGTGATGGGAGTAAATCATCTTAATTTTAAAATTGAAGACGTTGATATTTTCGACATGGCCTCTTGTACTACTAATTGCTTAGCTCCTATTGTAAAAATTCTTAATGATGAATTTGGAATAGAGAGAGGGTTGATGACGACAATTCATTCTTATACGAACGATCAAAGGCTTTTAGACGCTTCTCATAAAGATTTAAGAAGAGCAAGGGCTGCAGCCGTTAATATTATTCCCACTACCACAGGTGCAGCTAAGGCGATAGGAGATGTTATCCCTGAATTGAAAGGTAAAATAGATGGTATGGCCGTTAGAGTGCCAACTCCGATTGTTTCTATTGTTGATTTAGTCTGTTTGGTAAAAAGAAAAACTACCACTGAAGAAGTCAATAAAATATTTGAGGAAAAAGCTCAGGATAAAGCATGGAAAGGAATATTTAGGGTTGAAAAAAGCCCCTTGGTTTCTTCGGATTATATTGGTGATTCTTTTTCTTCTGTTTTAGATTCTCTTTCAACAAAAGTAATTGATAATTTAGTCAAAGTTGTTTCTTGGTATGATAATGAAGCAGGATATTCTAATAGATTATCTGATTTTGCTGAATATATTGGTAAGAAGCTTTGATGTTTTTAATAAGAGCCTTATTACCATTTCGCTTGATGGTTTTTAAACCAATATGGTGAATTTAAACTTTATTAAATCAAAAGAAATTCTTTCTAAGTATAGTATTTTTTCTTGTAAAGAAAAACTAGTCAGCTCTAAAAAAGAAGCTCTTCTTTTTGTTGAGAAAATAAAGTTTCCTGTTGTTTTAAAAATTTCCTCCCCAAATATTTTTCACCTTACCGATGTAGGAGGATTAAAACAGAGCATTAAAAATAAGAAAGAATTAGAGAAAGCTTGGGACGATATTTTGTTTTCAGTTAAAAAAAATAAACCAAAAGCTTTAATAGAGGGCTTTTTAATTCAAAAAGAAATAGATGGTATAGAAATTGTAGTAGGGATGAAAAGAAGTAGAGAGTTTGGTCCAGTTTTAATGTTTGGTTTAGGTGGAATTTTAGTAGAAATTTTAAAAGATGTTTCTTTTGGTATTGCTCCTCTTTCCAGATCAATAGCAACAAAAATGATAAAAGAAGTTAGGGGTTATAGACTTTTAAGAGGTTTTAGGGGATATGCTGCCGTTAATCTAGAAAAGATAGTTGATGTTTTAATTAATCTTTCTAGGCTTTCTTTGGAAAATCAAAACATTAAAGAAGTAGACCTTAACCCTGTTATTATTAATGATAAAAAAGCTTTAGTTGTTGATGCTTATTTTTTATATGAAAAAAATCAATAAATTTTTTAACCCTAAAACAATTGCTTTAATTGGAGCTACTGACAGAAAAGGTTCTGTTGGTTTAAGTCTTTGTAAAAATCTGTTAACTGGAATCAAAAAAAGAAAAATATTTTTTGTTAATCCTTTCAATAAGAAGGTTTTAAAAAAGAAAACTCTTAGCTCGGTTAAGTCGATTAAGGGGCCGGTTGATTTGGTTGTGGTCGCTGTCCCTTCCAAAGTTGTTTTAAGTGTTATTAAAGAGTCTGTAGAAAAAAAAGTTGGAGGAGTTATTATTATTTCCTCAGGTTTTGCTGAACTCAACAAAGAAGGTAGGGTTCTACAAGAAAAAATTATGAAAATTTTAAATAAAGCTCAAATCCCTCTACTTGGCCCTAATTGTCTTGGAATTGTAAGGCCAGAAATTAATTTAAATGCTTCTTTTGCTTTCACTACTCCATCGAAAGGTGGTATAGCTTTCATTTCTCAATCTGGAGCTTTAGTAGGCTCTATTATAGACAGATCTCTTTCAGAGCATTATGGTTTTTCTACAATAATCTCTTATGGAAATGAAGCAGGATTAGATCTTTGTGATTTTTTAGAATGGTTAAAGGAAGACAAAAAGACAAAAGTGATAGGAGTTTATCTAGAAGCCATTAAAAATGGAAAAAGATTTATGAAAGTTGCAAAAGCTGTTGGAAAAAGTAAAACAATTTTAATCCTAAAATCGGGAAAAACAAAAGTTGGTCAAAAAGCTGCCATGAGTCACACAGCTGCCTTATCTAGTTCTTATAATATTTATTCCGCAGCCTTCAAGCAAGCAGGTGTTTTAGAGGTTGAGACTATAGAAGAATTATTTGATAGTTTAAAAGCTCTTTCTTGGCAACCTAAATGTAAGAATGAAATTGCTATTATTGGTAATAGTGGAGGTTGCGGAGTTTTATTAGCGGATTATTGCGAAGAGCTTGGAGTAAAATTAGCGAAATTAGATAAGAAATTATTTGAAAAAATTAATAAATCTAAAGGAATGGATCGAAATATTATCCCAGGAAATCCAATAGATATTTTTGGTGATGCTTTATCTAACAGGTATGAAATCACTCTTAATAATTTACTTGCTCAAAAAAATGTCCAAGGAGTGATTATTGTTCAAACGTTACAATCAATGACTACAGTTGAAAAAAATGCAAAAATAATAGTAAGGATAAAAAAGAAGTGGCCAGATAAATCTATTATTACTTTGTTTATGGGTGGAAAAAATGTTGCAAAAGGAATTGATATTCTTGAGAAAAACAAAATTCCTAATTATTTTGACCCTAAAGAAGCAGTTTTAGCCATGAGGGCTCTTATTCGATAAAAAAAATAAAACAGCATGCAAAAATCTAAAAAATTAACACTAACTTTTAAAGAAATATCATCTAATGATGTTGCTTTCGTTGGAGGAAAGAACGCTTCTTTGGGAGAAATGTTTTCTAAGTTAACTAAAAAAGGAATTAATATTCCTGATGGCTTCGCTTTAACTTCTGCTGCTTATTGGTATTTTCTTAAAGAAAACGGAATAGATAAAGAATTAAAAAATATTTTTAAGAAATTTAATCCAAAAAGCATTAAAAGTTTGGAAGAAACAGGAAGCAAGGCGCGTAAGGCTGTTTTGAAAGGAAAAATTCCGGAAGACCTTAAAGAGATTGTAAGAAAAAACTATAAAGATTTATCTAAAAAGTATGGAGAGAAAAGAACTGATGTTGCTGTAAGATCTTCGGCAACGGCAGAAGATTCAAAAACAGCTTCTTTTGCTGGGCAAATGGAAACTTATTTAAATGTTAAAAGTGAAAAGGAACTATTTGAGTCTAT
>Ga0114923_10001433_pt1 | contig 16555 bp, 16 predicted proteins | sample SumtaG_FD_89578 | JGI IMG/M metagenome (GOLD analysis project Ga0114923, IMG submission 89578) | Deep subsurface microbial communities from Indian Ocean to uncover new lineages of life (NeLLi) - Sumatra_00157 metaG | ecosystem: Environmental > Aquatic > Marine > Oceanic > Sediment | place: near...
CTTGTTCCGTGTAGCGGGAATCCGTCAGCAGGAGGGCGTGAGAGGGTGAAAGGATGAGTGCGCCTTCTCCGGTGAATCCGGTCAAGTAGCGAAGAGAAACGGGATCCGACCCTTCCAGGTTAACGGCAATGAAGACGTCGGTGGCCACTGTTTCCAGAAGACGTTGTCGTTGAACTGCGCGGTCGATCATGTCGTTCCCCTTTCGGACGATCCACGACGCTTGCGGTCTATCTCATGCCGCCGAACGCATAGTTGCCAAGCGTCACAGTGAAGCGACACGAGGGTACGGTGCGGTAATCCCATATGCAAGATACCAATGGTGCATCGCCCGCCCCCACCACATAGCGAGCCACACGGAAGGTGAGGCTAAACCGCAAGCTCAGCGGAGCCAGGCCAGGCAAAGGTCCTTGTCAACGCGAAAACCGACCGATATAATCCTCAGACCATGACTGGGCTTTCGGAACTCCAACAACAGATCGATCAGATCAAACGCGATTTGGAACGGCGGCTCCCCGAGCTATGCGATCAGGAAGCCCTTGAATCGTTCCGAGTCGAATTCTTGGGGCGGAAAGGCCGTATTACCCAATTATTCAAGCAAATGGGGCGGATTGACGCTGGCTCCCGCGGTGAAGCCGGACGCCTGATCAACGATCTCAAGAAGCACGCAACCGCATCCTTTGAAGACCGCGACAAGGCGAGCCGAACGAAAGTGCGGCAACAGCAAGTGGTTTCGGACAGTGTCGACCTTTCACTGCCCGGAGTTCATCGCGCGTTGGGACATCTTCATCCGATGACAATCGTGCAAGGAGAAATCGAATCCATCTTCATGAAGATGGGCTTTGACGTGGCCACCGGGCCGGAAATCGAAACCGAGTATTACAACTTCGAGGCATTGAATATCCCCGCCGATCATCCGGCGCGAGCGGATTGGGACACGTTCTATGTCGGGGACACGCATCTTCTTCGACCGCATACGTCCCCAGTACAGATTCGAGTGATGGAACAAACTGAGCCACCGGTACGCATCATTTGCCCGGGCCGTTGTTATCGTCGAGACACGCAAGATGCCACCCACTCGCCCGTGTTTCATCAGATTGAGTTGCTGTGGGTGGAAGAAGGCCTATCGCTGGCGCATCTCAAATACGTGCTCGAGATCTTCACGCGCGAATTCTTCGGGGAAGGCTACGAGATGCTGTTCTCGGGAGATTTTTTCCCGTTCACTGAACCGTCGGTCCAAGTTCACATTAAGGCTCCCGATGCCACCGATTGGCTGGAAATCATGGGGGCCGGCATGGTCCATCCGGCCGTGCTGACCGCAGTGGGCTATGATGCCGAGAAGTATACGGGATTCGCGTTTGGACTGGGAATCGAACGCATGGCCATGCTACGGTATGGAATCGACGATATCCGAACGTTCCTCACCAACGATCTGCGATTCATCAAGCAGTTCAGCTGATGCAAGTGCAGTTCGCTCGATACTAGTTTCCCTCGATGGCTTGGAACAGCAAACACGCGTTTTGTCCGCCAAACCCGAACGAGTTGGATAGGGCGACGCGGATCGGAAGTTCGGTTATTTCTGGTGTGTAGTCGAGGTCGCATTCAGGATCGGGAGTTTCGTAGTTCAGCGTCGCAGGGATTACACCATGCTCCATGGCAAGAATAGTCGCGATCGCTTCCACGCCGCCGGCTGCGCCGAGCAGATGCCCGACTTGCGACTTGGTGGCACTGATCTTGATTCGCCCCGTGGCGTCTCCCAAAGCCAGCTTGATAGCCCGTGTTTCCACACTGTCATTAGGCAGAGTGGACGTGCCATGGGCGTTGATGTAATCCACCGTTTCCGGTGACAGCCCGGCCGAACGAAGGGTCATGGTTATGGCTTGGGCGGCGCCGGATCCCGTTTCGATGGGGGACGTGATGTGCGATGCATCGGCTGACATACCGAAACCGTCGATGGCGGCATAGATTCTTGCGCCTCGCGCAACAGCATGGTCGAACGACTCGAGCAGCAGCAAGCCGGCACCCTCTCCCATCACGAATCCGTCACGGTTCAGGTCGAAGGGGCGGGAAGCTGCCTCCGGACGATCGTTTCGCTTGGAGAGTGCCCCCATGCGAGCGAATCCGGCATAGGTGATGGTGAGCATCACGGCCTCGGCTCCACCTGCCAACGCGCAGTCGAGGTCTCCCGATTCGATAAGCTTAGTGGCCAGTCCGATGGCGTGGGTGCCGCTGGCACACGCCGAAACCACGCCGAAATTCGATCCTTTTAATCCATGTTCAATGGAGATTTCGCCAGAGATTGCATTGGGCATCAGGCGGGGAACAAAGAACGGGCTTACGCGGCGGGGGCCTCGCTCAATCAATGTCGTAAAGGCCTCGGCAAACGTCTGCATACCGCCGATGCCGGTACCGGCCACCACGCCGAATCGCTCGAGATCGCATTTCCCTAGGTCGATGTCTCCGTCATGAAGTGCGAGTTTTGCTGCAGCAAGAGCAAATTGGCTGGAACGATCCAGCCGGCGTGCCTTCTTTGCATCGATGTAGTCGATGGGGTCGAATTTATCCACGGGAGCGCCGATCTTGACATCGATTCCCGATAGGTCGACCACATCCTCGACGTTGCGAACCCCGCTACGTCCGGCCCGCAACGCTTTCCAGAACGCGTCCACGCCGCTGCCGATCGGAGTAATAGGCCCGACACCGGTGACAACGGCTCGACTAGCCATGGCTCTCCTTCACTCGGCATAAATGCTCAAGATAGGCGACTTCTTCGGAATCGATCTCCTCGGATGACTCCTCGTTTTGAAGCATCGTAAGTTGTTCGCGGATGGCAACGGGATCGATTTCCTCGAGCGTGAACGGCCTTTCCACCAGAACGGTGGCATGGTTATCAGCGAGGGTAAGCGTCCCCCTCTTGCATACGAACGTGTGTTCCGTTTCGGCCGCCTGCAGTCGAATGACTCCTGTGACCAGCACTGCGAGGATCGGCGCGTGCCCATTCAGTACGGCAAATTCTCCGTGCGGACTTCGTGCCACGATTCGTTCGACATCGCCTTCGTACAAGGTTCGATCTGCAGAGCGCATGATACAGTGCATGTCCACCCCTCCCCCCAAGTGTGTCGATTCACGAGCCGGCAAACTTGAGCGAGCTGAAATGTTTTACTCGATGCTGTCCAAAATCTCTACCGTACGACTGGCGCCAATACGGGAGGCTCCGGCATCGATCATGGCTTGGGCGGTTGCCGCATCGCGGATTCCGCCGGCCGCCTTGACGCCCATTTCGTCCCCCACAGTTTTGCGGAGCAGAGCAACATCTTCGAGCGTTGCGCCAGCAGGTCCGAAACCGGTCGATGTCTTGACGAATTGCGCACCCCCCGATTTGGTGAGGATGGCGCCGGCCACCTTCTCTTCCTCTGTCAGGAAGGCCGTTTCAATAATGACCTTGACGTGAACGGGCTTGGGCGCCTTTCCCGCCGTCACGCAAACGGCTCGGATGTCGTCTTCGACCAGTGCAAAGTCGCCTTCTTTCAGTGCCGCGACATTGATGACCATGTCCAATTCATCGGCTCCGGCGGCGATGGCTTTCTGCGCTTCGAACGCTTTGGTTTCTTGGGTCGACATTCCGTGGGGAAACCCAATGACCACGCAGAGCAAAACCTGCGAATCGGCCAACTGGCTCTTGGCTAAAGAGGCATGACACGGATTGACACATACGGATGCAACACCATATTGCACCGCTTCCTCGCAAAGTTTCTTGACACCCTCTTTGGTTGCCGTTGGGCCAAGCAAGGTGTGATCGATTCGTTTCGCAAGCTCCCTTCTGTTCAGCATCACATTCTCCTTTCCTTAACGCTTGTCGGCTGCGCGCAGCTCCGTTTTCCTCGTTCCCTTCTTGAAGAGAAGGAAGCTTCTTCCTCCCTCATGGATCAATCCGATACCCAAGTAGTCAAGCCGGAACAGCCGCTCTATGAGCTCTCGGACTCGCAACCTCCATTGTATCGCAGCTTCGTGATCGCGCTCTTGGAGATCGGCCAGATTCTCGGGAATCTCTGCCAACACATGGTCGGTTGTGACACGCGGTTCGCAATCGATCAAGCCGCGCACTCCCGTCGGCAGAAGGGTTGTCTTCGTGAGAACAGCCATTTCATGTAGCCCGATTTGTTGATGCGGCAGTGGAAGCCCGTGTTCCATCCTGCCGGTCACACGCGGTGAGCCGATCCACCATTCCACTCGGACACGATCGGTGGCCAGTCCCCCGATGCCTGTATCGTTCGAACTTCCGAGCCCGTTGCTGCTGCACGCGGTAACGATTCCCCCCAGTTTGTTGAGAGCGATGTGCAGTTCGACGCTGCTCAGCGGATCGACATCCCAGTACACCAAATCGACGCCCAGTTCTTGCAGAGAACGACGCTCGATCTCCCGCAACCTCAATCCGATCCCACGGTTTCGCAGCTGCGGGTCCACGCCCCAAGCTACGGTTCTGCGCGCGGGGTAGCCGTCGACCTCGGCAATCAGATCGATCAGTACTCCGTGAAGCGCATCGGAAGCCGTGGGGATCGTTTCGCGAGCCCCCAGCAAGAAGCCACCGCTCCGCTGAATATGAAGAAGATGAGGTAGCCGCCATATCGGGTGGGATCGTTCTCCGAGCACTGCTTGCTGAAGTGCAACGGCTGCTCGCAGATCCTCGATAGTATGAAGTTGTCTAACGGCGATAGTCATCGGCTTGATCTTCGTTCTTCGCCCGCTTGTCGGCATACATCCGTTGGTCGACTTCCTCGAGAATCTCTTCAAGTGTCTTGTTTTCGTTAGGCTGCCGAGAGTAGATCCCGATGCTCAATCCGAGACTCAACCCCAATTCGCCAGCGCACGCCCCTTCGAGAACCGATCCAATCTCTTGCCGCAAGCGATCCGCGACGAGCTGAGCGTCTCCCTGGCCGTTGGTCTCCGGCATGAAGATGAGAAACTCGTCTCCACCATAGCGAATGACACGATCAGCATCCCTGACGTTCTTCTCGAGCATGCGAGCGACGTTCTGCAAAACCTTGTCTCCCTGAAGGTGTCCTAATTTGTTGTTGACGGCTCGGAAGCCGTCAACATCTACCATCATCAGAGACAACGGGTGTTCGTACCGATCGCTTCGGCTTAGCTCTGAGGCGATGATGGAGTTGAAATAGTGGCGATTGAACAACCCGGTCAACGGATCACGGACGGCTTGTTCGCGGAGATCTGCTTGCGACGAGATATTAGCCAAGGCAATGGCGAGATAATTGGCGACAACTTCAACCAACCGGTGGTCCTCGTCATCAAAGAATCCGACTTGCGGGCTCTCAATATTGATGACTCCCAACAAGTTGGTATTGAACAGAATGGGAATGGCCAGCTCGGAATTCGTGCCGGGAAACACCTCGAAATAACGATCATCCTTGGAAACATCAACCACCATTGTCGATTGCTTGTTGCGAGCCACCCATTCGACGACGCCTTTGTCCTTGGTCGTTCTCCATCCCTTGGTAACGTGGGTCTCACTGTAGGCCCCGCCAATGCCGTCTACGCGGAGTGTACCATCCTCCTGAAGCATCAGGATAGAACTAAGCAGGAAATCGAATTGTTCGACCAGGAAATCCAGCGTTCTCGTAATGACCTGCGGTTCCGTGGACGCAACTGCAAGGTGCTGCCCGAACGCGAAGATTCGATTCAGAGCGTTGCGGCGGCGAACAGCAGACAACGCTGTCGCCAAGTGGCTCGCCACTGTCGAAAGGATTTGAAGATCCTGATCGCCGAATGCAGCCACTCGCTGACACGCGGCGTATATCACCCCGATCGTGCCTTTGCGCCCGTGAATGGGAATGGCGATATAGGACCTGATTGTCTCCCGAGTACCATCATAAAGGGGGTCCTTGGACACATCGGGAATGAACGCCGGCTCTCCGTGTTGTAGGACCCAGCGGTTGATTCCAGGTCCCTCGGCAACTACACGGGCACCCTCATCAGGGATTTCCGTCTGTGGGAAGCCATCTCGGGCCGCGACCGCTTCGTGAACAAACCGCATGCCGTCAAGAAGATAGATGCCACAGACATCGTAATCCATGCTCTGCTGGATTCGCTCAGCGGCGATCTCACACAGCGAGCGCTCATTATTGACCTTTGCCAATTCGGCACCAAGGGCGGCAAGTCCGTGAAGTTGATCCGCTTGCTTTTGCATCCGCTTCAATTTGAATACACGCTCGACAGCAAAGGCGGCGAAATTTGCCAGGAAAGCTACTGGCTCGATCGACTCGATCGTTGGAGCACTTTGATCGACGGGATCGTCGACCGAAATGCTGCCGATAATGCCACCGGCTCCGCGAAGGGGAATGAACAGATAGTCATCGGGATGCCAGCCTTCAACCGTCATGGTTCCCGTGATACCATGGCTCTTCGACCAAGGTGTTTCGTCGTGCGGGATGTAGTAAGCGGGTCCCAGTTTGAAACGATCGGAGTAAATCATCTTGCGATGCTTAATCGGGATCGGATCCTGGGACAAGATGGCTTCCTCCTCTTGGAGAGTCAGCCCTGATGTCATCGTCTTGTAAACAGCGCCTTCGAATGGGACGGGAATGGACAAATCGTAGAGAGAGAGAAGGGCGCGCCGGAAGCCGCTGTATTCGACAATGGTATCGAGCCCGAGTTGAAGAATCCGATCGATATCCTGTTCGGCCAGCATGACCTCTGTCAATTCCAGAACAACACGATGCAATTGCCGAATTCGCGTTTCTTGCGTGATGTCGCGAATGGTGCCTTCGATCTTGATCTCGTTGGCTTGGGAGATGAGCTTCGATCTGACCTCGCCGATGAATTCACGATTATCGGAAGCGAGAAACCGATACACATTAGGTGGGGCGTCCGCGGATCGATGGGGCAAGGCTTTCATCGCTTCAATGAATCTCGGGCGATCCTCAGGTGTGAAGAGATCGACTAATTCACGATTCTCAAGTTCCGCCAGTGTGTAACCTGTTTGCTCGAGAAGATAGTTGTTGACGTAGGTCAGCTTGCCGTCCGTAATCTCGAAAACACCAACAGGAGCCGATTGTAGTAACCTACGGTAATGCCCCAGTCGGGACTGCAGAGAATGAAACTCACGAGCGCACTCAATGGCTAACTCAAGACCATTTCCAGATAGATTCCCCGGGATTTGAGTCACACCAAGATGAGACCACTGAGTGGAAAATGAATCCGAAGGCGATTTACAGCCGGCGATGAGAATGGGGACATCCCAAGCCTCTCGAACGCTTGCGAGTGTTGATTCAATAGTTGACGGTCCCGATCCAATGGACACCAAGATGATGGCATGAGGTGTTTCGTCAGTTGCGGCAGGAACTTCGCTTGAATGCTCTATCGAATAGCCCAAATCCTGCAGTGCCTGTGAGATTGGAGGCTGGGATGGGTCTCTCGCCGAAAGAACGAGTATTGTACGTTTCGGATTGGGTTCCATTCCCTCACCTTGTCGATTGCGTCAGCTGCTCGATTTGATCCGAATCGTTGGTCCAGTTGGCTCGTACCTTGACGATCGTTTCAAGAAAGACGCGGCTACCCAACAAGGATTCGATATCGGACCTAGCCAATGATCCGATCTTCTTGATCATCTTCCCGCCTTTCCCGATCAAAATGCCCTTTTGCGACTCGCGCTCGACGATGATTTCGGCCTTGATCTCCACGATGCCATCATCGCGTTCGCTGAACCATTTTAGTCGAACCGCGGTCGAATAGGGAACCTCCTGATGCGTTAGGCGAAAAACCTTTTCACGGATGAGTTCGGCAATGAGAAAATCCTCTGTTTGATCCGATTTCTGCTCGGCGGGGAACAAGGGCATGCCCGGAGACAAGTATCCGGAGATCGTCTCCACAACATCGTTTATCCCCAGCGACTGAGTTGCAGAGATGGGGATCAATTCAGAAAACAATCCGGTCTTCTCATAGGCGATCAACGTTTCCTCAAGCACGTTTCCTTTGGCTCGGTCGATCTTGTTCACCAAGAGAAGAATCGGAACTTCGACGTCTTGCCATTCAGCAAAGACCTTGGCATCGAAATCGGCGACTGCTCCCCAAGGCTCGATGACGTAAACAAGGACGTCCATCCCGCGGAGTCCTCGCCTTGCTTCGCGAAGGATATGGCGACTGAGCTGATTTCCTGGTTTGTGCAGTCCAGGTGTGTCGACAAACACAATCTGGGCCTCGTCAGTGGTCAACACACAGCGGATTCGATTGCGTGTGGTTTGTGGTTTGCTTGAAGTGATCACCAGCTTCTGTCCGATGGCCGCATTGAGAAAAGTCGATTTCCCGACGTTCGTCTGCCCCAGCACGGCGACGAACCCAGTGCGAAACCTTCTAGATCCCCTATCTGGTTGAATCCCCACAGCCATCCTCTGGTCAGCCCTTTCGTTCATTGACGAACCCATTCTAGTGGCACTGCACTGAATCTCGAAGGGATCGCAATACTTCACCGCTCACGCATTGTGTTCTCAATCAGCCACAACTATACTCGAAACGAAGGATTCCAATGGACATTGTCATTTCGAATATCGGTCAACTGGTCACGCCCATTGAGCGCACATTGGACGGAGCCGGAAACCGATACAAAATCCAGATCACGAATGACACCGAGCTGTACGTCCGAAACGGCCGAATCACGACGGAACCATCGAGCCGAGCATCGGTACAGTACCAAAGCATCGATGCTGGCGGCGGTGTGGTGCTGCCTGGGTTGATCGACCCATTCTGGATTATGCCCCGTTTGCCGACTTGGATTGCCGAATTGCCCGAATCGACGTTCCCCGAGAGAGATCTGTTGAGCTGGAGTATGCGTCTGCTCCAACGAACTCTTCGCAGCGGTGTGACAACAATCGAGATCAAGTGTCCTCACGATTCCGCCTTCGAAGGACTTGGGGCGCTTGGCCACCTCAAGCGACAGCATCATCCGCGAGTGATAGGGACGTTGCTTGCATCGCTTCCTGAAAACGGCACGGATCGTGATCGAAGCGTGTCTGCGCTCATTGGCGAGGTTATTCCGGAGATTCGCCATCGCCGATTGGCGACATTCTGCGATATCGGATGGGAGAACCATGCCGGCTTCATCTCCGAGGCGCGGACTGTGTTGCGTGCAGCCAGTGGAGCCGGACTACGTCTGAAGCTGCATATCGAATCGGCTCCGCTACTGGAGGACATGGAGCAACTGGCTCTCTCGCTCGAAGTGGCCGCTGTTGGATGCGCTTCTTACCTTTCCCCCGAAATGGCGCGAAATCTGTCGGAAAATCGGGTCCTCCCCGTCTACCTGCCAGGAATCCGTGGGGAACGGACAGTGGCTCGCATTGAAGTTCGCTCGTTGCTTGACGAAGGCCTTCCAGTGGCCATTGGATCCGGAAACGGAATTCCGGGATGCCCTTCAAGCTCAATGTGGTCAGTGATGTCATCTGCCATGGATCGCATGGAACTTACCCTCCCAGAGGCCATCGTTGCTTGTACATTGAACAACGCTGAAGCCATGGAAATGGCGCACGAAGCGGGCAGTCTTGAGAATGGGAAACGCGCCGATTTGGTCCTGCTTGATTTGGCCGACTATCGCGAAATCGAATCAACACTGGGCTATCCCCCCGTATCGATGGTCATGGTAAACGGGGAAGTTGTTCATTCAGTATGAAAGCTAGTGTTTTGGCCTATGCGAAATTGAACCTGTGCCTGGAAGTTCGCGGTTTGCGAAGTGACAGTTTCCACGAAATCCGCTCGCTTGTGCAAACCATCGATCTGGCAGATCGAATCGAAATTGCTTCGGGAAGGGGTGTTCAGGTTTCATGCAGTGCGAAGCTGGACGGTCCGAACATCGCTGAGCAAGCAGTACGCGCGTTGCTGAAACAGAAGAAGACTCGGGCTGGAGTGACTATCCGAATTGAAAAGAACATTCCGATGAGAGCCGGCCTGGGTGGCGGATCTTCTGACGCGGCAGCCGTTCTAGCGGTTGTCAATCGGCTTCTTCCACCGATGATTCCAAGTCCCGGTTTGCTGGAGATCGCTGGAAGCATTGGCGCGGACGTTCCCCTGTTCTTGACCGGCGGCTGTGTCCGTGTGTCCGGCAGAGGCGATCCCGAAGCGTTTCTGCCGCCACGTTCCGAAACATATACTGTCCTTGTTCCTCCTGTTCACTGTTCTACGAGCGAGATCTACCGCACGTGGCACCCGACGATGGCGACAACGGATCGTTCCCAAGGGGATGGTCCGGAACTTGGACGTAATGACCTCTTCCCGGCTGCGGTGAGGTTGGTTCCGGAACTGCAGGGTTTCCGGAACGCGGTGGCGGATCTGGGAGGTCTATTCTCGGGAATGACGGGCAGCGGGTCCGGGTTCTATGCCGCGTTTGCTGACCGAGTGCAAGCTGAACAGGCTTGCGCTAGCCTCAGGAGACAGAAGCCCGGCTGCCGGGTATATTGTTGCCAACCAACCAGCACGGGGTTTGCCGAACCTACCGGCGTCGGGTTCGCAGAAGAGGGAGATGAGGCATGAAGATTGCGATTGACGGCCCGGCTGCTTCGGGAAAGACGTCCGTGGGACAGGCACTGGCACGGCAATTCAATCTACGTTTCGTGGAAACGGGGAAGATGTACCGCGCTGTTGCCTTGGCCTTCGATCGCGGAATCAAACTCTCCGACATCGACATCCAGGTGACAAGAGACGAGCGCTTCTTGTTGAACGGACAAGATGTCACCTCCCAGCTTCATACCCAAGAGATGGATCAGAAATCTTCCCAGGTGGCTACGCTGCCCAACGTTCGAGAGCGCATGGTCGAGATGCAGCGAAAGATTGCCGATCAACACGGCGTTGTCATGGAAGGACGGGATATCGGCACAGTCGTGTTGCCTAACGCCGATGTCAAGATCTTTCTCGATGCGCCTGCACACGAAAGGGCCCGCCGCAGAATCGAACAACGCGATTGTGGAGATCTCGATCAGGTGGAACAGGAACTGATGGTGCGAGACAAGCGCGACTCCGAACGTGCCGTCGCCCCCTTGAAACCCGCAACGGATGCAACTATACTCCATACTGATCAAAAGGCTCTTGAAGAGGTCATTTCCGAAGCATCTAACTTAGTAAGGGGTCGGTTGGAAGACGTTGCTTGGGCGGCTGAGAATCGGGATTAAGAACGGGCTCTATGCTTTCATCGCGATAGTGTGTTTTGTTGCACTCACGGCGTCTTTCCGTGTCCGGATACGGGGCAGGCAAAACATCGACAAGAGTGCCACATACATTGCAATAGCGAGGCATTGTAGCTATTGGGATATCCCCGTTTTTGTTGTGGCTTTTGGGGTATTCAATCGCGTTCACTTCATCGCCCGCAAAGGGCTGATGCATGGCATCCCGTTGATGCAACCCATCCTTCGGACGTACTCAACGATCATCGACCGCGAGAACTTCTGCAGAAGCGATTTCCGGAGAGTGTTGGCAGCCATGAAACGAGAACGACTCATTGGATTGTTCCCTGAGGGCACGACACGGGATCAGGTTGATGCGAAGGCGGGAGTCATCCACTTCGCCAGATTGTCGGGCAAGCGGATCCTGCCTGTCAACATTTCTTACTCAGGGCGCTATCCTCCGAAGTATCCCTTCCGATTCCCCCGACTTACAGTGTCGATCGGAGAATCGTTTGCCGTTTCCGAGTTGTATGACGACGAAAGCGATGCGAATTCCCGAGCTGAGCAATACAAGCAAATGAGCGAGCAATTGATGCTCCGAGTTGATAACGCATAAGGAATGGAGGAGGATACGGGTTGCTATATACAAGAGACTGCGGGCTCAGAGATGCATCTCTGAGGAAGCGCGATGGCAGGTGTCAGTAGAGCATGGAACAACGAATTAAGATGGAAGACGCTTTCTCCGAAAGCGACGTCAAGATGTACAGCCGCGGAGACGTAATCTCCGGAACTGTCGTTCAAGTTAATGAGAGCGAGATTCTCGTCGACATCGGCTACAAATCGGAGGGGATCCTTCCGGTAGCCGAGCTTTCTCCCTTCCGTACCGACGGAAAGGTCGAAGAAGGCGAAGAGATCGAGGTTCTCGTTACCTACATTGACGAGGAGAAGGGAACGGTCTACGCCTCAGAGAAGCAAGCCGAATACGAGAAGCGAATCGACACGTTGGAAGAGGCGTACCGCAACGGAGAAGTGATCGAGGGCGAGATCACCGGTGAAGTGAAGAGTGCCGGCTATCACGTCAACCTCGATGGCATCAGGGCTTTCCTACCAGGTTCCCACCTTGGAGACGATCTGCCGAGTTCGATTGACGAACTCCGCGAACAGCGGATCCAGTTCAAGATCCTCGAACTGTCACGGCGAGACAAAAACTTGGTCGTTTCACACAAGGCCTTCATCAAAGAGCAAGAAAAAGAGAAGCGAATGGCTCTGTTCGAGTCTCTGGAGAAGGAACAGGAGATTGAGGGAATAATCCGCAGCGTGGTCGATTTCGGACTATTCGTTGACATTGGAGGCTTCGAAGGACTGGTTCATCGATCCGAGATCGCCTGGAAAGATCTTCCCGTCCCGCCGCCGGGGTACAAGGTCGGCGATAAGCTAACCGTCAAGGTGATCGATTTTGATATCGAGAAGGGAAAAGTCTCTCTCTCGATCAAGCGGCTTCGCTCGAATCCTTGGGAAGGAATCACTGACCGTTTCACGCCTGGGACTCAGGTTACAGGAACCGTCGTTAGTGTGACCGATTTCGGTGCGTTCGTCGAATTGGAACAGGACGTCGAGGGATTGGTGCACGTTTCCGAATTGTCGTGGGGACACCCCGAGAATCCCAAAGACATCGTCTCCGAAGGAGATGAAGTCACGGTGGCCGTCCTGAATGTCGATGAGGCGGCCCATCGAATCAGCTTGTCCCTGCGTCGGACGCAGAGCGATCCGTGGGAAGAAGTCGAGTCGAAGTATCCTCGAGGCCAAGTCGTCGCAGGTAACGTCACCAAGCTCACCGACTTCGGCGCCTTCGTCAAGCTTGAGGACGGGATCGAAGGGCTGGTCCATGTTTCCGAGATCGACTGGGGGCATGTGAATCATCCCCGCGATATGCTGTCCGAAGGTGATGCGGTCGAGGTGAAGGTTCTCAGCGCGGATCCGTCCGAACGAAGAATCTCTCTTAGCCTCCGCGAACTGAAGGACAATCCATGGCAGAAGTTCGTGGAACGATTCGCGATTGATGAAGTCGTTGACGGCGTCATCACCGAAATCAAGGATTTTGGTGCCTTCATGAAAATCACGGATGAAGTGGACGGCCTGATTCATGTCTCTGAGATCAGCGACGAGCGAATCGCAACGCCGGCTGACGTACTAACCGTTGGAAACAAGATCCAAGCACGGATTATCGGCATTAATGAGGAAAAGCGGCAAGTCCGCCTGACCATGCGCAACCTGTTCGGGCCTCCGGAGATTCCGGCAACCGCGTTTGAAGAGCGTGACCGTGAACGCGCAACCGCCACCGGACGTGGTGCTGGCAAGGGCCGCCGCAAAGAACGCGGTGAGCGCAAGGAGCGCGTAGATCGCAGATTCCTAGATGATGTCGGCCACGAGTCTCTCAGCATGCGAGACCTACTTGGCGAAGCGAGCGCCGACGACGAAGCGAGCACCGACGACAAAGAATAATCAAGAAAGAAGCATCGCAAGGAGGATACACGGATGAACAAGGGCGAATTCATCGATCGGCTGGCAGACAAGACCAGCATGACGAAGAAGGAGGCGCGCCAACTTCTGGATTCGGTGCTCGATTTGATTCAAGAGACCTTGCTACAGGGTGACGAGGTCAAACTGGTCGGATTCGGGAAATTTGCGGTTCGCGCACGCAAAGCGAGCAGCCGCATCAATCCCCAGACCAAGCTCCCGATCGAAGTCGCAGCGAAAGTCGTACCGCTCTTCCGACCTGGCAAAGAGTTGAAGCGCCAAGTCGAAAAGAAGCTCAAAGTCACTTCGAAAGGCGTTTCCAAAGTCTAACCCGCTCAGTTCCATATTCAGGTACAAAGACCGGCCTTGGCATTGGAGTCTGAGGCCGGTTGCTTGTGTTCGGCGGAAGAATCTAGGGAAGTCGAATTCTCTCAGCAATAATGATCGACGCAAGTTCTCGAACCGCGGTGTTGAGATCGTCATTGATGACAAGATAGTCAAAACACGGAAGCGCCTTCATTTCCTGCTTTGCCACTTGTAGCCGCCGCTGAATCTTGTTCTCATCTTCCGTGTTTCGCTTTCGGAGCCGTGCTTCGAGCTCCTCCATCGTGGATGGCGTAAGAAAGACGTAGACAACCTTTGTTCCACCCAGATCCTCTTGTTGGAGTTTCTTGGCACCTTCGACCTCGATGTTGAGAATGACGTCGAATCCTCGCGCGATGACGTCCTTGATCTGCGATCTAGACGTCCCGTAGTGGTCATCCAGATAGGTCACGTGTTCCAGGAAGTCGTCCGCCTCAATCCTGCGAACGAATTCATCCTCCGAAACAAAGACGTAATCCTCTCCATCGATCTCAGTCGGGCGTTTGGATCGGGAGGTGTAGGAAACCGAGTAGACTAATTGAGGGAGCTGATCTATCACGAGATCGATGACCGAGTTCTTGCCCGCTCCCGAAGGGCCCGTGACCACGAAGGCCAGTCCGCTTCCGATTCCCGTTCGCTTCTCGCCAAATCTATTCGACATTCTGCAGCTGCTCCTTGAATTGCTCGATAGCAAGCTTCATATCCACCACGATGGAACTGGTCGACGTATCTCGCGCCTTCGAGCCGAGCGTGTTGACTTCGCGAAGCATTTCCTGGCTGAGGAAATCGAGTTCCTTTCCGATCGGAGAATTCTTCTCAAGAACTTGGCTCGCGCGTTCCAGGTGGGTCTCCAAGCGAACGATTTCCTCTTGAACGTCGAACCGATCAGACAGTAAGACGATTTCAGACTCTATCCTGGATGGATCCAGCTTGAGTTGCAGCGTATTGATCTTCTCATCGAGCCGCGTTCGAATTTCCTCCAGCACCTCCGGAAGCCGATCCTTCACCCGGCCCAATGAGACTCCAATCCTAGCGATGATCGCATCGAGCTCGGACTTGAGTTCGTTCCCTTCTCGTACCCGTCCGGCGTTCGCTTCTTCGCTTGCCGCGGTGAGGGCTCGCTCTAGGATCGACCATAGCTCCTCATCCTCGGCATGCAAAGGTTGCAGCCCTCCGGCGCGGCTAAGATCTTGCAGTGTTGGGGATTCCTCGATTTCCAGCTGCTGCTGAATGCTCAGTAGTTCCCGGTAAGTACTCTGAGCGACCACGCGATCCAGCGGGTTGTCACTGCCACCGGTGCCGACATGGTTGACACTAATCCATATGCTGATCTCGCCTCGGGAAAACGTCTCCTTCAATCGGGCCTCGATACGCGAAAGCAGTTGTGGGTGGTCGTTAAACGAGCGGATACGCGTCGAGAGAAAGCGGTGATTGAGCGATCGAATACTGACCTCTACCCTCCAGTCGTTCCCTTCGGCCGAAGCTGCGCCAAATCCGGTCATGCTCTTAACCATGATTCTCCTTTGCCAACAACACGGAAGCATATCCTACCACGGAAGTTTGATCTCCAGTGATATCTCCAGAGGTGGCATATGCCACGATTCGGGTTGCAGGCAATTCCACCTGCTCTGCCACAGTCATCAGTAATTCGATGGCTCCCGTTCCGCAAATGGTCAGTTGCTCGTCGAGACACAACCGATGAAATCCGGGGATGTCCAACGAGAGGATTCGATCCAACGCCTTATTATCGAGCGAGCGAGCCACGTCATCGGGCTGATAGTGCGTGAAATCGGAGCTGGCGATGATAAGAGCCTTTCGATCTCCGAGAGCCTGTATGAGTGCTTTCGCTGCCTCCTGAAGCTCATAAAGCGGCGCGGGGCTGATGCAGATGGGAACGATGGGGGTTTCGGTTCCCCACAGATGCTGGATGAACGGTAGTTGCACCTCGATCGAATGTTCACGCGAAAACGAAGCTTCTTCTTGCTGGAATCCTGCGGACACGAGGTGCGACAGCACCTCTGCGTCAACGGACGATCGACCGAGTGGGGTCGTCCAAGTCGCGTGAGGAGACAGTGAGAGCCAGGGACCGATCCCGGTGTGGCTGGCTCCCAAGATCACGATCACCTCGGGTCTGCCACGGCTCGCGACTTCCTGGAAGCCTGAAGCGGCCACACTACCCGAGTAAACGTAGCCGGCATGAGGAACGATGAGTCCGATTGATGATGCCAATGACTCTTGCACCCTCGGCATCTCGTCGGCCAAGAAGCCCTCGATCTGTCTGTGCAGTTGTTCAGGCCCGCTTGGGTAGAAGGTGCCGGCAACGATGGGAGCGCGCGTACGTTCATTCATGGATGCATTGTAGCCAGCACACGATCGAACCACCAAGCGATTCGAAGAACTCTGTTCTTGACGCTCCAAAGCGGTTTTCGTAACATCCTTCTCAAACCCTGGGAGATCGTCTAATGGTAGGACAGCGGGTTCTGGTCCCGTCAGTGAGGGTTCGAATCCTTCTCTCCCAACCA
>Ga0114923_10001434_pt1 | contig 16555 bp, 18 predicted proteins | sample SumtaG_FD_89578 | JGI IMG/M metagenome (GOLD analysis project Ga0114923, IMG submission 89578) | Deep subsurface microbial communities from Indian Ocean to uncover new lineages of life (NeLLi) - Sumatra_00157 metaG | ecosystem: Environmental > Aquatic > Marine > Oceanic > Sediment | place: near...
AAGCAGCATTTGAAGAAGACTATGCTGCGGCTATGGGTTTACCAATTTACAAAGTTGAATTTGATAATCAGGAAGATCCTATCATTACAATTGAAGACTTTTATACTCACTTTGAAGCCTTCCTTGATACTCAACTCAAAAATAACACCCCCGGTATCTATGCCATAGATTCACTTGATGCACTTAGCAGTGAAGATGAATTAGCACGTCCTTTTGACAAGGGTTCATTTGCTATGACCAAGCAAAAGAAACTTGTTGAATTATTTAGAAGACTTATTAAAAAAATAGAAGCCAGTCGTGTACACCTAATGATTGTATCTCAAATACGTGAAAACATTAATGTTTCATTTGGTGAAAAATACAGACGTTCCGGTGGTAAGGCTATGGACTTTTTTGCAAGTCAACATTTATGGCTTGCACACATAGGTAAAATAAATACAACACGTAATAAGATTAAACGTACTACTGGTATAAACATAAAAGCCTTAGTTAAAAAGAACAAGATTGGTATACCCTTTAGAGATTGTGAATTCGAGTTTATTTTTGGTTATGGGGTTGATGATTTACATGCTAATGTTAACTGGCTCAAATCAGTTAAAAGGCTTAGTGATTTTGACTTGTCTGAAAGCGGCTTGAAAGCATATTTCAAAGACGTAAAAGACATGAGTGATAAAGATTTTCGTAAAGAAAGAAAAAGAGCTGCTAAAATTGTCAAACGTATTTGGCCTGAAGTTGAAACTACATTCTTACCAACTAGAACTAAATACTAAGGAAACTTAAAATGAGTAGAATTTTGACATATACAATAGCAATATTTATAATGTTAGGAATAGTAGGTGTTACGTTAGATTTAGGTGGTTGTGCTATAACAAAACGAATTAAAGATACACTAAAACAAAATAATACAGAGAATGTCAAGTAAATCTAAAGCAAAAGGTTCTGAATTTGAACGTAAAATCTGTAAAGAACTTTCTTTATGGATTTCACGTGATAAACGTGAAGATTTATTTTGGCGTTCTGCTATGTCAGGAGGTAGGAGTACTGTTGCTTTAAAATCTGGCAAAAAACTTAAAAGTCAAAGCGGTGACATATCAGCAGTACATTCTTTAGGTTTTAAATTTACTGAAAAATTTCTAATTGAATGTAAACATTATAAAAATTTAGAATTTGCAGGATTAATTCATAATCGTGGTAAACTAATCTTTTTTTGGCAAAAAGCTTTTGCTGAAGCAATAAATCATAGTAAATTACCTATTCTAATAGCTAAACAAAATAACTATCCAACAGTAGTAGTTTTATGTAGAAAAGGAATGAAATCCTTTAAATTAAAATATAAAATGTTTGACTTAGTAGTTCCTGTATTTGGTATGTATATTATAACATTTGACAGATTTAAAGAATTAAACCCAAGGGTGCTTAGGGAAAAAAGTAATGGTAAAAATTGAAGCTGAAGAGGAATATACTGTGCTTAATGTAGAACTTGAAATAATTAGTACTGTTGCTGATACTTATGTAGAAGCAGCCAACTCAAGGGGAATTGATGAATCCACAATCATAGCTAAGATTTTAGAGGTAGTAGCAACTAATGATGGAATGATAGACGCTATATTGGATAATAAACAATGATCCTACTAGTCAGTGATCCACACTTTACTGATAAACCTGAGGATAGCTACCGTTTCGATCTTTTTGAAGCTATATGGGATTGGTGTGAAGAATATGAAATTAATCAAATACTATTCTTAGGTGACTTGACACATGAAAAAGATAATCACTCTGCAAAACTGGTAAACAAAATTGTTGACGGTATATTTGGCTTAACTGGTTATTGCCCTGTAACAATTCTAATGGGTAATCATGACTACTTTGATCCTGAACACCCATTTTTTGAATTCCTAGAAATAATACCTAATTGTAATTTTATAGATACCCCACATTGTGACGTATTTGATGGTGAATTGGTATTACTTATCCCTCATCAAAAAGAATTTAAAATGCCTTTTATACCTGTAACCCATAAAAAGCTTGACTATATATTTATTCATCAATGTGTGGATGGTGCTATAGCTGAAACTGGTAAACATTTATCAGGTGTTAATATAAGCCCCCTGAGTGACCTAAAACCAAGGGGCGGCATATGGGCTGGTGACATACACAAACCGCAACGTGTAGGCGCTGTGACCTATGTAGGCGCACCCTATAACATACGTTTTGGTGATAATTTTGAAGGTAGGTGTATTTTACTTGACCCTAAAGATTATTCACATAAAGAACTGTACTTTGCTACACCACGTAAATGGTCCTTAACCATACGTGATGCTTCAGAATTATTTAACTTTAAAGATTTTCGTAAAGGTCATTTTGTAAAAATCAAACTTGAACTTTCAAAAGAAGAAATACCTGATTGGCCTGAACAAAAAGATCAAATAATTCAATTTTGTAAAGATTCTAAATTACAACTCACTGGACCAGAATTAATAGTAATGAAATCAACTAAACGTTTAAGATTACAACAAAAAGAACAATCAGCTATTGAACCACGTGAAGTTCTTAAAGGTTTTTGTAAATATGAACAAGTGCCAAATGAAATTAAAAAAGCAGGACTTAAGATATTAAAAAATGTTTGATATAAATTCAATAGTCATCTACAATTTCAAATCATACTCAGGTAAACATCACTTTAATTTCCCAAAAGAACCCGGTCTATATCATCTAACAGGTGAAAACCTATACAATCCAAGATTAGAAGCTAACGGTGCTGGTAAAACAAGCTTGATTGATGCTGTACAGTGGTGTCTTTATGGCTCAAGTACACGCGGCTTGAAAGCTGGTGATATTATTACATGGGGTAAGAAAAAAGCTAAAGTTACAACCTTCCTAAAAATCAAAAATAAAACAAGAGAAATATCAAGAGGACAAAACCCTAACTTTATTAAATTAGATGGTAAGATTGTAACTCAAGATGAATTAAATAATGTACTGAAACTTGACAAAGATAGTTTTAACTTTGCAATTGTGATACCTCAATTTAATGAATCTTTTTTTGAGTTAAAACCTACTACAAAACTTAATATGTTCTCACAATTAATGAATTTAAATTATTGGATTGAAAGAAGTGCTGATGCAATTTATTTTGCTAACAGATTAAATGATTCTATAAATACATTAACAAATGATATCCATAATATTAAATCAACTATAGAGAATATTAATTTTGATATTTCTTCATTAAAAGATAAAAAGAAGGTTTTTAATGAAGAAAAAAAAGCACACATTAATCAATTAAAAATTCAGCAACTTGAAACTAGTAATCTTGATAAAGAATTAAAAACAAAACTTAATAAGCTTAGGTCACAAATTAAAAAAGCATCAGGTAAACAAAAAGCTTCTGAAGAAGCAATTAACAAAATTACAATTGATATAACAAGAATTGAAAAAAGTATTATGCATCAAAATAATGATATAAATAATTTAAATCTAAAATCAAATGATCTAAAATATGAATTTAAAAATATTAAAGAATTACGTGGTAACTTTTGCCCTGTATGTGGCCAACATGTAAATAAAGAATATGTTACAGAACACTTAAAACCTATCAAAGTTAAAATCAAAAACTTAAAGATTGCTAAAACTTTATATATTAAAAATATTGAAGGATTAGAATGGGCAATGGATGTTGCTACCAAAGCAATTAAAATAAATGAAAAAAAATATAAAGAAGTTACAGTTAAACTTGATAAGAAAAAATCAAAACAAGATGAACTTAATTATACAAAAAGAACAACTTTAAAACGCTATGATGACTTAACTCAACAAATACAAACTGAAAAAGAAAGAGAAAATCCTTTTGATGATTTACTAAAAACAAAACAATTTGCCAAAACCAAACACAGAAAATTACTTAAACATATCAAAATAAATAAATTACAAGCAAAAAAAGAATTTGAAGCAATAAATTTTTGGAGTAATGGTTTTAAACGTGTTAGGCTGTTTATCATTGAACAAACATTAAGAAGTCTAGAAATAGAAATTAACAACAATTTTATTGCACTTGGCCTAATTGATTGGTCAGTAACATTTGATATAGAAAGAGAAACAAAAGCTGGTGGTATATCACGTGGTTTTAATGTATTTATTAAATCCCCAAAATATAAAAAACCTATTCGTTGGGAATCTTGGTCAGGAGGTGAAACACAACGATTAAAAATAGCAGGTGATTTAGGACTTGCAAATCTTATATTAGAACACAATAATATAGAAGGTCAAATTGAATTTCATGATGAACCTTCTACTCATATGACATCTAAAGGTATTAATGATATGGTGGAAACATTATATCAAAGAGCACATAATTTAGGAAAAAAGATTTGGTTAGTAGATCATCAAACAATTAATTTTGGTGGCTTCAGTGGTGTATTAAAAGTAACAATGAATGAAAAAGGAATTTCAAAATTAAAATACTTAAAACAAATGGAGTGCCAAGCATGATTGATGCATTCTTGATTTTAGTATTTATTCTCTCTTATGCTATGGTATTAGACATTTGGTGGTGGAATTTAAGACGAATCAATTAAAGAGGATTAAAATGACTTGGGATAATACAAAAATTGATAAATTAAAACATTTAGTAGAACGTAGTGTAACAGCAAAAGACATTGCTATAGAATTAGGAGTTACTAAAAATTCTATTATTGGAAAATGTAATCGTTTAGGTTTAAAATTACCAGATACACATAATAGATATAGACGTAAACTTAAACCTAAATTTAAAAGAAAAAAACGTTTATACTTAAAACCTGTATCAGTCCCTTCGACTAAAAAATCTTCAATCAAAGTAAAAACTAGAAAATTTTTAAAATTAAGAAATAAAATGAGTATTAGAGATAAAGAATTAGGTATGAATGATTTTTATAAAAGAATAGGAATACCACCTATACCAGATAGTAGTGTATGTCATTATATACATGGTAATGATATAAAGAATGGTAATTATACATGGTGTAATAGACCTGTTCATAAAACGAATGGTAATAAAATTTCAGTATATTGTGAATATCATCATAAAAGAATGTATGTAACTTCATACAAAAGCAAACCACAAAATTATATAGCACCACGTAACAGATATATTACATAAGGAATAAAAATGAAAATTGGTGATACCATAATTACAAAGGGAGGAGTTATATATTCAATTGATGAATTTGTATCCTATAATGATCAACCCGCTATTAAATTAAAATCATTAAATGGTGTTGGTAAAAAATTCACAATAATGGAAGCTTATCTAAATTTTTATGTCAATAGTGGCATCTACATTCTTAAGAAAAAAAATAATGTTACAAAGTCTAAAGTAAAATTTAAACGACGCCATCATACATCTAAATTAAAAGGTAAAAAATCATGATTGATACAGCAATTGTAGTAACTGATTCTCAAACAGCTATTAAAGCTAACAGGAATGCAAATACAGGCTTTATGTTTTATGCTTTAGGAGCACCAATTAAGAGTGTAAAATTTAAATTAATAGTATTTGCATGTAGTTTATCCTCACATGTAGCAAAAGAATGGTCAAAAGATGTTGTTAATAATTGTTTAGATGATGATGGATATACTATCGGATTTATTGATGAAAGTAGAAATTTAAAACTTCTACCTAAAACAAAACCAGAAACAAAAGCTAAAACAAAATCACGAACAAATTCATCAACTAATACTCAAACTAAAAAACTAGCTAGACGTAAAGCTAAAAAGAAAGCTACTAAATGATTCTTTCATATCAAACCATAAAACTATATGAACCAATAAGTCCTATTCATGAAAAGACAAATGTTCGTGGCTTAAGCTACGGATTATCAGCTTGTGGATATGATATACGTATTGCTGAAGATTTAATCTTATGGCCACACCGTTTTGTATTAGCTTCATCTATTGAAGAATTTATAATGCCTACAAACATAAGTGCAGTTGTCCATGACAAAAGTACATGGATACGTAAAGGTATAGCTGTCCATAATACATTTATTGAACCGGGATGGTATGGTTACCTAACTTTAGAACTTAAAAACCTTACATGGAAATTTATTAAAATACAAAAAGGTGATCCTATTGCTCAAATAGTATTCCATTCACTTGATCATCCTACTGAAAAACCATATCAAGGTAAATATCAAAATCAAGAAGCAGGACCACAACAACCAAGGGTTGATTATAAACCACGTAGCAGGGCTGCACGTTTTAATGTTGGTGGTATTGCTGGTGATGATACCACCAAAGGCTTTTAAGGCACTCACAGGGCCGCAAATCAAGCTTACAGCACCCTTTAAAAAACGTGACCATACCGGTTACCTCATGGTGCAACATTCATGTGCTGTTTGTGATAAATGCTGGTTATACCTAGAAGGACCAATGGCGGGTTATTGTATTTATGCTGGTCCTTACACCAGTTATAAAAAAATAAATTAATTCTTTCATTAACGCCTTCGTTTATACATACTGATTGCATTGTCTACAAAATAGAAACTAAGAACCATAAACACATAGTACCAAAGATTTTCAGACAATCCATCAGTAGCACCCCATGCAAGAATTTTATCATAAACAATAACCTTCCATAAAAATGCAGCAGCCGGTACAGTAAGGACTAATCTTACAATTTGATTTATAGGTGTCCTGCTTTCAGCAATCAAGACAGCCCGTTTAGATTCTAAAGCTACAATATTTACATCTGCCTCAATACGAGCTTGATCAGTTTTAGCATTTTCTTTTGCTGTATAATATTTAGCAAGTTCTTTCGTGATTGCTGAAATAGGATTTATCAGCTTTAATAAAAATCCAAGCATAACACTACCCCATCATTCCCAAAATCTTAGATTCAATCAAACGACGATATTTGATGAACACGTAAAGACCAATAACAAGAACAACTGCAATGAATATGTACATGATTAAATCAGATTGATTACCAAACCATGAAACAACAGATGATCCTATACCAGCAATACCAGTCCAACTCACTTTCTTAACAGTTGATTTATTTTCAAGCATTCTATCAATAGAATCTATTGTAGCACGACCAAGTTTACCATCATTAATCAAATGAGGATCTTTTACCTGAAAAGCTTTAATTGCTTTTTCAGTATCTTTACCCATCCAACCATCAGCAACACCGGGTTCATAACCAAGCTTAATAAGCTTCTTTTGATATTCTAATACTTCTATATTAGGCTTTGCTTTAGCTTTGGTAGTCTTCTTATGTGTAATACGACCTATACGTGCATACTTACCATTCAAAAGCATATCAGCTTCACGCTTACGCCTTGCTACAAGACCGGAAAGCTTTTTACCTTTGGCTGTCATAGCTGTTGTTGACCACAGTTTAGCAGCCTTTGGTTTGTCACCTTGATTAAAAGCTTTACACCATTTCCAACCAAAAATACGTACACCTACATTATAAGAACCAGAACAACCCATATCAAATTCATGTTGTACTGGATTCTTCATTTTTTTATTTGCAGCAGCACCATATTCTTCTCTCATTACAACTTTAAGAACAGCATCAGCTTTTTCCTTAGTAATTTCCATACCAAATTTTACTGGACCCAAAGCTTTACGGACAGAAGTTGAATTGTTTGTAAAACCATAACCAATAGTAGGAACACCTACAGGATCAGGATAGGTTTTTGATACAAAACCTTCTTCCAAAGAAACAAATGCTATTCCTTTATTACTGATTTCAAGATTACTCATAACCATACTCCTATTTTGAAACTTTTTTCATTTCATAATTTCGTAGATTAAATATATCTACTAATTCACTTATTTCATATTCACCAAATTTTGATATTTCTCTAAAACCACCTCTATATAAAACAATCCTTAAATATTCAGCACAAGCAGTATTAAAATTTCCTTCCCATAATCTTTCAATTACATTTTTAATTCTATTTTTAATAGAAATCTTATCCTTTAAAATTATTAAAGCATAACTTCGAACTATTGAATTTAATTCTAAATTTGTTGATACCCAATAAAAAGGTGTCTTCTCACTTAAATTTTTTACATAATTAATTGGTGAAAAAATACCAGTTCCTAATACAGTAATTTCACCATTAGGTAAACACCATGCAAGACCACATCTCATAAAAGTCTTACCTGTATATTTTCTTATCAGTGGTGTTAACATTCCAAAATCCCAAAATATTACATCACCTGATTGTATCTTTGAATGTATATCCCAATATTGGCTTGACATAGTATCCTCATGTTTTAATTTCACATAAGCAATTTTACCTACCAATATAATTCTTTTCAACCACTTACTTTATAAACAAAAGTAACTAACATAATAATTGTTCCCCCTATACCAGCTACCCACATTAAAGCAGTAGTAGCACCATCCCTTTTTTGTGCCCAAGAATTAAGAGTTTTTAATTCTTCTCTTACTTCAGCAGCACAAATAGCATGTGCTTCAATATGAGTTTCCATCTTTCCAAGTCTGGTATATACTTTAGCAATGCTACCAGTCACTTTTTCATGTTGATCCCTACACCATTTATCATGTTCAGAAATATCATTTGATGATTTTTTTACCATATCATTTTCTCTTTAAATCTAAGCTTCTTTGGTTATTTTTTCAAGTCCCTTGCTTTTTGACCGTAGTAACTACGATGTCCACGGAACTTTTTTTGGTCCTCCAACCAAAACTTTTTACTAGATGATCCTTCCGGAGGTTCGTGCCACATACCGGTATTAACACGCTGCTCCCAATAACGCTCATCGTCCTCAGCTTCTTTCACTTTTTTGCGGGCTTTCTCAACACCAATTTTTTTCTCCAATTCTGAAGCCACAGTATGTAACTCCGAAATCGTTACCCAACGCCATTCCTTTAAGACCGCAGCCGCTCCACCAAAAGTTACAATAGCCGCAGCTATCATGACCCATTTTTTCATGATAAACCTCCCGGTACAAAAAAACATCTATAAGTTGGACAATGATAATATTTATCATCCTCACTAGGTTTAATTTCATCTCTTGGTATACATTCTCCATCAACCATATAACCACATACACCAAATGTTACCTTTTCCTTCGGTACTATAAAACAATCATTTTCACCACAACAAGGTGTTCCTAAATCATTAGTATAATTTGATCTCCAATCACCAGCAAAAGATGAAGATACAAACATTAATAAGATTATACAAAAAATTATAAGTTTTGTCTTTATCATTTTATTTTGATTTCTTAAACTTTAACAGGAACCACAACAAAACCAGTATCAGTTTCAGAAGCTATTCCTACTGGAATAATACCACCAAGTGTTGTTACTTGTAATCCACTATCAGTTTCAGAAGCTATTCCTACTGGATGATCTTCACGTGGTACTACAACAAATCCACTGTCAGTTTCAGAAGCCAGTCCTACAGGTATATCTTTATTTGGAGTAACAGTTGTTTTTATAGCACTACCACCAACAGCAGCACCAAAACCTAATGCGTCAGATGCTGTTCCAGATCTTACAAAATTACGTGCTTCTATTATAGTAGATCTATGTGAAGAATGAGTAGTATCAAGACCAGAACCTTGAGTAATATTTGCATTTTCAGTAGCATTAGAAATCGTTAATTTACTATCAGTCTGATTACGCCAAATCAGCAATGATGAAGTTTCTGCTACTACATTAAGAGTAACAGTAGTATCAAATTGACCAGCGGTATTAGCATCAGATGTTGTTAAATCACTACCAATACCTCTATAAACAGATAAATGATAACGATTATAACCACCATCAGATACTACAATATCTGCTGTTGTTCCTGTAGGAACGGCTGCACGCCATAATTGAATATTCTTTTGTTGACTACCAGTAAGAGCTTCTGCAAGCTTTGTAGCACCTACACCACCAATTGTTACAGAAAAGACTACTTCTGGATTACTTGTATGACTTACCATCAACATAACATAAACGTGTCTATTAGCATCAGCAGCACCAATAGCTACAGATGAAATAGTAGCTGGATTTCCAGCAGTGGTAGACGAACCAAAACTAGTGAAATCTAATGTACTTGCTGGTGCAGTAATAGCACTATCAGTCTCAGTAGCAATTCCTACATTAACACCCTTAAAATGATCCAGTAAAAATGCAGTATCAGTCTCAGTAACAATCCCTACTAAATGAAATTCTTGAGGAATTACCGTAAAAGCAGTATCAGTTTCAGTTGACAATCCTACTGGATGATCTTCACGTGGTACTATTACAAAAGCAGTATCAATTTCAGTAGCAATCTCTATATTACGTGAAAGTAAAATTCCAATATCAGTCTCAGTTGCAATCCCTAATGTAACTAACTTAGAATGATTAAGTAAAAATGCTGTATCAGTCTCAGTTGCAATCCCTACTGAATGAAACTCTTGAGGAACTATTATAAATGCAGTATCAGTTTCAGTTGCAATCCTAATTAATTTCCTTACTGGATTTTCTATAACTGTGAAAGCAGAATTATTTTCAATAGCTATTTTTATTGTAATTATTTGTGGAGTTACTATAAATGCAGAATCAGTTTCAGTAGCAAATCCTATATTTCTAACCTTAGATATAGACAAAGTTAAACCAAAATCAAATTCAGAACTTAATCCTACATTATTCTTAAGTATGTAAGTACGATCTGTTTCAATTGCAAGACGTATATAAAGATGTGGTTGACTAATATCAGATTCACTAGCTTGACCTATAATAAGACACTTAGGTTCAAGCCTAGCATAAGCTAATAATGGAGATGAAAAACCATTATCTTGTCCTGTTATATGATGACCCTTAAGAACTAATAATTCATCTATATGACCATCTATACTTCCTGCACCATCACTAGATCTAGCACCAATTGAAAAATCTTCACTGGATGAATGAATCTTATATAATGTAAGATGCTTCTGAAGCATTGTACCATCAACAAACACTCTCATCCAACCATGTATATCACGTTCCACACGTAAATGATGCCATGTATTAGCTACCATTCCTGAAGCTACATCAAAACCAGTATCTATAGTTGTACCATCAAAAGAATATCTCCAACGTAAATTACCAGCATTAAATTCAAGTTCCCAACTAAAGTTAGCAGTACCATCATCTGCAACAGAGAATATCTTTTTACTTGTTTGAGTAGTATTAGCTAAACGAATTTGACAATCTAATACAAAAGCACGATCAGTAAAATTAAAATCAAATCCAGCAACATTAGCTACTGTTACATGATCACCCGTTCCATCAAGCAACAGACTTGCTGTACCAAATTTCTTTTGTGCTGTATCAAGTTGTGCATTCCCATTAAATACAAGAGTATTACCTTCATTACTATCATCTGTTGTACTAGTAGCTGCATCAACACCATCAAAAGAAGTTAAAAGAACATAATCAGTAAAAGAATACTTTCTTGGTTGTGGCATTTTATTTGCCACTGAAAGATCCTGTAACAATCTTGGAGATTGTACAGTATATACAGTAAATTTTCTTAATTTTAAATCATCAGAATTAAATCCACCAGTTGTAATACCTAATGCTACTTCTGTAAGTGGTCCAAATTCTGCACCTAAATTAGCAAAACCTGTACCAAGACCGGGAGTAATATCTGTTTCAGTAAGATCACCACCATTAATTGAAACACCAGTTAGATACCTACCAAAAGTATTTATAGGCTCCATTTTATCATTGTCTATTCTATCATAACCAACAGTACAACCAAAACTATTAATTCCCGGCCAATTACCAGAACCAGCATTAGGAGTATCTGCTTCACTATCAGATGCACCATCTCTATTTAAAAGAAAATGTTGACGGAAAGTTCCTTCTGCCCATAATTGAACAACATTTTCTGGATTAAATGGTGCAGTACGAATATCACCATCAAACATATATATATAAGTATTTGATCTAAAAGAAAATTCTTCAAGATTTTCTATTTCCATATAAAATGTTATTCCACCACTTTCAACAATACTAGTATTTATAGAATCCTTTACTACTTGCCTTCCTATTGGAGCATTAGGAAGTGGAGATTCAAATCCATCATCTGTCATCTCAACACCACTAGCAGTAATGATGCCTATATTTCTAAGAATTTCTTGTTGTGTTCTAAGTTTACCAGCAGCCCAATAAATTGGAGTAATAAAATCAATATGTACTGCTGCCTTAGCACCACCAAAATCAAGTGGTATTTGAGTGAATCCTTCAACTGAGAATGCACTATCAGTATCAGTAGCAAATGAAACTTGAATTTCTGCAAATGGTGTAATAAGTAAAGCACTATCTGTTTCAGTAGCCAATCCTAATGTTACTAATTTATTAATGTTTATAGATAAACAAGAATCAGTTTCAGTAGCAAAAAGAATTACATGATCTTCAACAGGTCTAACTTGAAAAGAAGTATCAGTTTCAATCGCTAAAGACAAAGCGACAGCATTACCACCTGACATCATAGACGATAATATACCGTGGTGTGGCATTCTCTAAATAACCTTTAATCTATATCTATGACGATGCTAAATGACCAATTATTGTCCACGTATTAATTGCTACTTTTGTCACCGCTATTGTAGAAAATCGTTCAAATGTTGATCTTACAAAAGATGCTGGAACATTAACTGTTACACCAGATCCTTCAACCACAGTAATTTGACCAGTATTATTCTGTTCAAAAGAAAGAATTGTACCTATAATAAATGCTTGAGTAGAATTTGGAGGTATCGTAACTGTAACAGCAGCAGCATTTGTATAAAGAATGTATTTATTAGCTTGTGTAATATCTGGTGTATGAGTAGTTCCAGTTTCAGTTATAACACCTGAAAGAGAAGTATCCTGAGCAAAATTTGAACCAATTTTTACTAAATTATTTACAGTACCATCAGAATATAATGTTGCTATTTCACCTACTTCTATAACAACAGTAGCAGTTCCCAATTTAACACTTACAATACCAGTTCCTTGATTATCCCATGTAGCATATTTCTTTTTTGCACTAAATATTGTAACATCACGTGCAACAGAATGACCTGTCAATTGGAATACAAAATTCAAGACATATTCATCATCAGTAGTAAATGCTACATTACCAGAAGTGAGATTAACATTAAAAGGATCACTAACACCTTGGATAATTTCATCCAAAGTAGTATTAGCTACAGCATGACCAGTATCAACATTATCCGGTATATGCTCTGTTCCCCAATTTGGATCTTGTACCATAATAAACCTCTATTTATAAATCAATCTCAATTGCTTCTCCACGACCAAATATCACGCTAATTTGATAAACAAAAACCGTAATAACTGGTATTACCGTAGCACTTCCATTTCCACTATCAGCTTTATATTGAGTTAGAGTATATACATGAGTTGTTGCAGAAAGTCCCGTAACAGTACGTAACGCAGACACTCCTTCAAAAATATCTATTTCATATTCTTCAGTAACTTCAGCTAGTGGAGCTACACCAGCTAACCAATCATGAGGCACCCTAGTACGCCTTTGCCATGTTAAGGTAATGTCCTCAGTAGCACCACTATCCCTAACTCCCTCAACAGGCCAAGGCGCATAAGGCCTCTTGCCTATAGCTGTATTAGTAAATTGAACCTGATTTGCACTATCAGGTGGTAATCCAATTGTACGAGAAAGATAATCAAAAACAATATCCTTCGTATCTTCAGGTGACCTAAAAATATTAGAATCACCAGCCAAAAGACCAATATCAATTGGATCTAATCTAAATAATAAATCACCAATAGCATGACCATCAATATAATTCTCCGTACCAAATCTACCTCTAATCCAATTTGAAAGTGTATAACGATTAGGAGTTATTTCTGTTATAGTTTGTGCATTTGCAAGTTCCCATTGACTACCACTTTGAATAGCAAAAAGATTTTGACCATTTAACATCTGTTCAAGAGTAACACTTGAAAGTACTCCTGTTAAACCTGACACATCTAAAGTTGACACTTCATCTATTTTCCAAGCTTTCTCTATACCACCTACTAAAGCTTCTACAGAAGCAGCAACAAATGCTTCCTTATTTACACTTGCAAAAGTAGACCATGTAGCACCTAAATCATCACTACGACTAACTACAGCACTTACAAAAGAACCTTCTGCATCAGTATATAAAGCCCAATAAAAACCAGAATCATCATCAATAAGTCTTAGGATAGGTATATCTAATGGTTGGAATATTGTCTGTGCTAAATTAGGACGAATAAATGTACCATCATTAGTTGGTGTACCAATTGCATTTGAAGCAAAATCAAATTGACGACGATGTGTTTCAATTTCAATAATTACATCTTGTGTTAATTCTTTAACTACAACATTTTCTTGTCTGTTTAAATCAAGCTGTAAAGTGACAACATCACCGGGATGTAAATCAGAATGTTTTGGTAAAATATTTGTATTATATTGTAGGGATACATCTCTACTTTCAGACAAAATAATATCAGCAGCTTGAGCAGCTTCATCATCTGTCATTGTCATATTTGTTGAAAATTGAAGTTTTTCTTTTGATGAATCTAAACCATCAGGTATAGTAATCACCTGTGCCCCTGTTCTGTAATTAGCATCAAATGCAGGATATTCAAGAGTTACAGCTTTAGGAATTTCAGTAGGATCTGAATAATCTTCTTCAACACGTGTTACTGAAGAATTACTACCTAAAGATGAACCAGTATCATCTAATGCTATAGTTTTAGAAGGTGTAACAGATTTATCAAAGAATTTTAAAATACCATCTATTTGAGCAAATTCTTTTGATTTAACTCTACTAATATCTTCTATTACAGCTCTTGGTGTAGTAGAATCTTTAATTGAATATCCCCACGTATCACCTGTAACACCTGTAACATCAACATTATTTAATCCAGCTAAAGCAGACTCAGATGTAAAAATTGCTGATAAAGGAACTTTACCAGAATCCGCTCTTGGTAATAATAATTGTTTAATTCCAAAACCCCCAACAAAATCCCAAGCTATAATAGCATTTAATCTAAAATCAAAAATATAATCACTACCTGCAATATCTAAACTTGAAGTATCATTATGATCAAAAGAATCAACAATTTCTAATTGAACTACATCTACCAACCAAATATGAACATCAGTTCCACTACCAGTTTCATTAAGAATAGCTACTCTACCATCAGGAGATGGTCCCCTTCTACTCCATATCATTTTAGGTAAAGGACTAAAACTTACAGGACCAGGAAAAATAAGTTCTTTAATAAGTACAGTAGGATCAGCAGCAGTAACTTTAATCAAACGATCATTTGTATGATCAAAAATAATTAAAGTGTCATCCAAATCTAAATAAGTCATAGCATCAATATCTGAAGCTATACCTAAAGAACTTAAATTATAATCAGTCCATGCTCCTGTACTTAAATTTTGTGCAGATACAGTTGGATTAGATGAAAGATTACCACCTAAAAAAGCAGTTCCAACAATTAAATTAAGACTATTTGGAGACTTTATGGTACAACAATTAACTCCACTTGTTGAATTAAGTGATCCAGAAGTTGTAAATTTTACAAAAGTTATAGTTCCATCCAAAGCTGTACGTATTAAAGCACCCCTTAAACTTCTATAATAATAAGTAAGTCTATCTCCTGTAACATTATCATCCCCTGATCCAGTTCTTATTCCAAGGTTACCATTAAAAAAACTAGCAATTGATGTTATTTTTTCACTTGTAAAAGCATTATAAATATGAAGTTCTGTTGTTCCAGCACTACCTTCTCCAAAAAATAAATTACCTCTACCATCAAGTATAGGACCACCACCTACATCAATACTATCTCTTGCTTCAAGATCTTCACGCCATACTAATTCTCTATTCCTAATTCTCCAAACAACTACTATACCACCAGTAAAAGCATTAACCATTAATCCTTGAGAAAAATCAATATCATCTGGATTACCAGAATGATTAGCTGCCGGTTGTGGATAATTTGCAATAGTTGCTGTACTAGAAGAATCAACAATAATTTCAGCTTCTACATTTGGTATTCTTACACCAATTTCTTCAAGTGATAAATCTTGAAATAATAAATAAGATATTCCTCTATAAGCAGGAGTATTATCAGCACCATTATCATTAAGCATACTATTAGGCGGTATGTGTGTTATAGTTCCTTTAAAAGCTCTTACATCAATTCCAATATTATCAGTTGATGTAAGATCTGCCCAAATTTCATCATCAATATAAATCTTACCAAAATCAGTTATCTCATGATGGGTAAAAGCTACTGCAAATGTAGCAAAATATGTAAATTCTGTTATTTTAGTTGTTCCTATAGTAAACAAACCAAACAACTTCTGTTTTTCTGTAGTAGTAGTAACAACTTCTTTAACTTTATTATTCTGAACCCAAATAATAGCACCAGCTACTTTTGTACGTCCATAAACTCTAGCTAAATTATCACCAAAAGTTGAAGTAGCAATTTTAAGATCATCAATACGTGGACCAGACTGTTCCGTTTTTGTAGGAAATAAGATTTGAAGTGCAAAACCTA
>Ga0114923_10001436_pt1 | contig 16536 bp, 19 predicted proteins | sample SumtaG_FD_89578 | JGI IMG/M metagenome (GOLD analysis project Ga0114923, IMG submission 89578) | Deep subsurface microbial communities from Indian Ocean to uncover new lineages of life (NeLLi) - Sumatra_00157 metaG | ecosystem: Environmental > Aquatic > Marine > Oceanic > Sediment | place: near...
TACTACTTACGGTGGTTAATAGGTCATATCCATAATATGGTTAGCGGCAAATATAAATGGAGAGAATTATCTCATTTTGATCGTATTATAGGCTCCAAATTGGCACAGTTAATCAATGTGGAAGTGGATTTTGAAAAGATTAGGGAATTTAAAGAAAATATTCAAAATAGGACAGTATCAGAATTAACAGTTAATAGCAAAGGAAAACAAAATTTCATGACTAAAGAATCTGATATACCTAACATTCATATTCGTAAATTTCAAGGAGAACTAATTAAGCATATTAAAAAACTGGACAATTTAATTGAATGTCCGAGGGAACATAAAGAGATTATGCTAGCAAAATCTGAAGAAATACTGAATAGACATATTTCCAGAGCAAAAAGTGGTGAAATAATTATACCGCAGCAAACGAGGCCTTTATCGAACGCAGCAGCAATTATTTATGCAGTTATAGTTTCAACTGAAAATATGCCTAAAATTAGTGGAGTAAAAATGGGAGAGCTTATAGGAGTTACTAAAGATGTTATTCCCAGGCTATATCGAGATTTATATAAAGAATTAGCACGAAATTTAGAATTCGATTTTAAAGGTGCACAGTTGGGTAGGTCTAGAAAGATTTTATCACTCTATTTTTTTGAATTATTAAAAAACGCAGAGCTTGATTTATATAAACTCAATTTGCATCTAGAAGAGATACCCATATCTAGTATTATTTTACGCTTAAGACGGATTTTCATCGATGAAGAGAAAAAAATATCTCAAAAAGAAAAGCAACTAATCGAACAATTAAAAGAGAGAGAGATAAAACAATATAAGGAGATGGGAAGTAGCTATTATAAGATATTTATTAAATATTTTACTGATTTGGCTAATATAATAAAATTGCTGATAATATCAAATAAATCTCATAAAATAATTGGTGCTGATTTTTTTTGTCAACCGTTTGTTAGATTTTTAATAAAAGAAAAAGATATTAATCTTTTTATGACAAAAAAAGCACTCCATCGAGCAGTTAGAGAGATTTATGATTATTTAAAAGATTCTGAATATTCAACTCTTTTTCCTGCTCGAAGAAAAAGAAGCGAGATGGGAGAGACTTATTGGAAAACGCAAAGACCATCAGAATATGCTCATATGGTTGGGAGTAGAATAAAGATTTTTATAATGAAACATATTTATAATAGGAAGTATTTTAGAAATGGATTAAGTTTATGTTTGGATTGCTTTAGGGAAGGAAAAAAATTGAATATATCCTTTCCAAGATTAAGAGCTAAATCTTTTCATCATGAAGACGAGACTGCAAAAACAGCTAATTACCGTTCTGGAAAACTTTTTCGTTTATTTAATAAGAATCGGGGTAACCCATATTTTTTACCAGATTTAATTAATCAAATGGAGCGAGAAAAAGTAGAGTTAAAATGTAGATGTCACCACCGTTTAAAACATTCATCTAATTTCTTTGATTTTAAAAAACTTATCAGTTGGGAAGGTATACCAAGAGAGTTTCCTTATGATGATATATTCGACCTTCCTGCTGAAATCATCCATATTCTTGTTATGGTATGTGTGGATAATTTTTATAAGACTAAAACCAAAACGACAACCGAAAAAAAGGGATGGATAGATGATATTATCATTCTTTTAAAAAAAAGATATTTTATAGATCTTCTCTATGGAGGGATTTGCCCCATTTGTGGAGAATTTAATACGAAAGATCATTTAACCGTGTTTGATTATAATCATTTCTATAAAAAAAATGAGCTAATCCCAAAGGGAAAGGAAAAGGGAAAGAGAATAAAAATAAATGATTTATTCATTTTACCTTGTTCTAAAATCATTAAAGAGATGGAAAAAGACTATTATAAAGGAGCTTTTATTTGTTGTAATGATCATATGGTAATTCATGAAAGTAGTTCAGGTATAGATAAAATTTTTGATGATAAAAATATGCTTAGAAAAGTTCTTGAAGATAATGAAGATACTATTAAACGTTATAAACAAAGTCTTATTCATAATATGAAAAATAAAATATTAATTAAAGATCCTTTAAATCTTAAAGGTATTAAACGTAGACCTTTAATGAAACTTTTAATGACTCTCTTTGAAATATCGGAAGAAAAAGGAGTAGTTAATACAAATGATATTATGAATAATACAAAACTTTCAAAATCCGCTGTGGGCTATCTCTTTCAAGTAAAACGTGAGTTTTTAAAGAATTACGGTGAGCTTATTATTGGAAAAGGTCATACTCCAACAAAATATTATATGAATGATGAGGGAAGACGAATTATACGTTTAATTTATTATTTTAGAGATTTTTATCGAAATTTAAAACCAGAAAAATGAAGAATGAACGTCCTTTTTTATTATAACAATTAAAGATATATTGGAGAATTTACTTTAATTTAATGTAATATATTATTACTATTAAAAAAATAATTAGAATTATCATCATTATTTAATTAATCAAATCAGAATCAGTAATTAAGTTCATAATCAAGTCACATAATATAGTTTTATTGCTTTAATCTGAAAAAAATTATCACCAAATCGAAAAGATCAGAGATCTATACTGAAAGTTATAGTATAGATTAGAATGTGGTTTGTGAAGCTTAGTTATAATTCTATTTAAAAAAGGATGTGAATAAAAATTACGAATCAGACAGATTTCACCACTAAATACATAATAGATGCAAAATTTTCAATAAAAGGCGTCGTAGAAAAATCAGATATTAAATAAGTCAATTCGACTTTTTTGTCAAAAGTCGGCGCTATTTTTGGCCAAACCGAAGGGCTCTTACTAGATCTTGATTTGCGTGACCTTCAGAAATCAGGAAGGATTGGACGTATTGAAGTTGAGACTGAATCGAAAGAAGGGATCTCAGTGGGTATCATTAAAATTCCTTCTTCTCTTACAAGAAGAGAAACTGCCCTTTTGGCAGCTACAGTTGAAACCGTTTCGAGAGTGGGTCCATGTGAGGCTGACATAAAATTAGTAGATATATCTGATGTCAGAGAAACAAAAAGACAGAAAATCATAGAACGAGCAGCTGAACTCTTGAAGGACTGGGATACTAAATCAATGGAATCAAGTGAAATTGAAGAGAAAATGGATACTGACATTAAACTTGGAGAAATTATATCATGGGGTCCAGAGAAACTACCTGCGGGTCCAGATATTGATAAGAATCCTGAGATTCTCATCGTTGAGGGTCGTGCAGATGTCTTAAATTTACTGAGAATTGGAGTTAAAAATACAGTTGCGGTTCAGGGAACTTCGAATCCCAAATCAATTATCAAATTAACGAAACAAAAGTCAGTTGTTATAGCTTTTTTAGATGGTGATAGGGGTGGTACTATTATTCTAAATGAACTTTTGCAAGTCGCTAAAATTGATTTTATCGCAAGAGCTCCTGAAGGCCATGAAGTAGAGGAACTCACTAGAAAACAGATGATAAAGGCTTTACAAAATAAAAAGTCTATATTGGATTTAAAAGATAAAGGTGCTCAATTAACAGGAAAGAAAGCTATTCTTCAAAAACTATTAAAAAAGTTAAAAGTAAAGGATGAGTCTATAATTATTAAAGCAATTGATACAATAGCGGCTGGACATAGCATTGGATTCAATAAGAAATTACAAAAAACGTTTGATATGCCTGTTGGAGAAATATTCGAAAAAATACGGGATTATAAAGATACTCTGTATTTAATATTTGATGGAATACTTACTAATCGTCTTCTTTCAATATCAATTAATATGAAAATCAAGTTAATAGCTTGCAGAAATAAAGAAGAAAAATTGAGAATCCCAGAACAAATCACAGTCTATCTCATATAGACTTTTGATTTGATATATTAATATTTAGTGGAATTCCGGAATTAATCGCATTAAAGATAGGACAATAATCCTGCAACATCTTAAAACATATATCAATTTTTTCGCTTGATTCTCCTTCCTTTAGGGTGACTAATAACTCTACACTTATTCTAATCAATTTTAGGGATCTTTTTGCTCCGGAATGTTTTAAGATTCCCTCAACATCAACCTCAAGCTTTTCAATTAACACCTTATTTTTTTGCATGCAATAAACGAAAGTCGAAGCAATGCATCCACCAGTTCCTATTAAAACATACTCAATAGGGCTTGGAGCTAAATCATCTCCATGGAAAGCTTCCGATTCATCAACATGAATATTTTTAAAATGGCGCACAGAAGCAGTAAAATGCATGTTTTCAGAATAGGAAAGAGAAACTTTCATCATATTTCGGAATTTTTTAAGGAAATACTGATATAATTAAAATATTTACAATGAGAATACAACTACTATTTTCCCAGAGGTATGGCGACGCTGAAAATGAGTTGTATTACATAACTTAAAACCCCTAAAACTGCTATGCCTATTCCACAGATTTTAGCCACAAGAAAATATTCTTTTCTATTGGGCTTATTTGCTATTTTTAGGATTCTTTTTGAATTTCTATAGAAATCAGATAATTTATCATAATAGCTTTGTTTTTTCTTTTGTTGATAATTTTCGTATTTAGGATATTTTGTTGACATATCAATTATAGTAAAATTTTGTAATTAAAAAATATTATCCATTAAAGTGTAAATGAGCTCAAAATTTATCTTAGTCTAAAATATTCTTAACGAAGAGATCACGATCAAATGGTTCTAGATCATCATATCCTTGTCCAACACCAATAAATATTATAGGTACTTTAGTCTCAAAGGAGATCGATAAAGCTGCTCCACCTTTCGCATCAGCATCAAATTTTGTTAATATATTGGCATCTATTCCAATATGTTTTTTAAACTCTTTAGCTTGATAAAGAGCGTCATTTCCCGCTAGAGAGTCTCCAATGAATATAATAAGATCTGGTTCAGAAATCCGGACAATTTTTTGCATCTCAATCATTAAATTTTTGTCAGTAACCTGTCTACCTGCTGTATCTACTAAAACCACATTGAGATTTTTGGCTTTAGCGTGATTAACCGCATCATAAGCAACAGATGCAGGATCTGATTTATATTCATGCTTAATAACTCTGATATCTACATTATCCATGTGATAAGTGAGTTGTTCAATTGCTCCTGCTCTAAATGTATCACCAGCAGCAGCAACCGATGTTAAACTTTTATTTTTCAGAAAATAAGCAATTTTTGCCATTGTAGTCGTCTTGCCCGTACCGTTAACTCCTAGAAAAACAATTACATATGGCAAATTTTTAGAATTTTTCTTTTTTATCTCTTCAATGAGATCGATTTCATGCTCAGGAGTAAGAATTTCTGTTATTATTTCTTTTAATGTTTCAAGCAAGAATTTTTTAGTGTTTGTTAGCCTCCCTATTTGTTCACCTTTGAATGATTCTACTAGTTTATCACAAATTTCATCAGCAGTGGGAACTGCAACGTCGTTAGAGTAGAGAAGAAGCTTTAATTCACTAATAGCATCATCAAGTGATTTCTCTGTGAGAGTTTTTTTAACAAAGTTAGAAAATACATTTTTTAGCTTTCTTGCCATATAATAGATAAATTATAATGCTAAATTAATTTTGATTTATTTAAATTGAATCTGTGATTATTAGTTAAGTAGAAATTTCTTTTATTAAAAAAAGAAAAAATAAAGTAAAAAGTGATAAAAGTGGAAAGTGATGAAAGTAAATTAAATGAAGATGAAGTAAAAATCGTCAGGACATCATCAACTTTTGATTGTGGTGGTAGATGTCCATTTTCAGTACATGTAAAAAACGGAAAAATTATACGAATTGAGGGAGATAATTTAGTCGGAGAAGAGGATCAACTAAGGACTTGTTTAAGATGCCGTGCTATTCGACATCATATTTACAGTCCCGAAAGAATATTGTATCCTATGAAAAGGGATGGTCCTAAAGGATCTGGCAAATATAAACGAGTTTCATGGGATGAAGCTCTTGATGAAATTGCTGATAAAATGATTCAAATTAAGGAAAAATATGGTAACGGTGCATTTTTTACTCAATTAAGTGGGGGATATATTGGTTCCTTTCATAGTCCACCATTAGCAATGATTAGATTATTTTATGCTTATGGCGGTGCTTGTATACATCATGGGAATGTATCTTCTGAAGGTGCTGTGTGGGCGTGTATGGCTACCTATGGACCACCCACTAAACCGGGTACACCACCTGGTTCTCCTTTTGTTGGTCATGGTCGCGAGGATATGTCAAATTCAAAATTGATTGTTTTATTAGGATGGGATCCTGCTCGAATGATTTCGGGATCAGATGCGATCTATAATTTAATTAAAGCACACGAAAAAGGGATTAAAATTATTAGCATTAATCCTAGGTATTCTGATACTGATATTGCCTGTGCAGACGACTGGATACCAATCATACCCGGAACTGATACAGCAATGATGGCTGCTTGGGCTAATGTAATGATTAAAGAAAACCTCCATGATCAAGCATTCTTAGATAAATACACGCATGGATTTGATAAGTTCAAGGAATACGTAATGGGTGAGGAAGATGGCATAGAAAAGACCCCAGAATGGGCCGAGAAAATATGTGGTATCCCTGCTGAAAAGATTAGAGAGGTAGCTCGGGAATATGCAACTACAAAGCCAGCTTGTTTAATGGATTGCCAAGGTCCGGCACGAAGTGCCAGGGGTGAGCAATACATACGAATGGCAATAACAATGTCAGCAATGACAGGTAATATTGGTAAATCTGGAGGTTCTGCTTGTGGAGGATTGATGGGAATTCCTATGGCACACATGTTTTTTGGACCAATGGTTCCTCCATCCCAAATGAATCTCGTCGAAATTAATCATCCAGGTAAAAAGAAAACAGGCGGAAGCGTTAACTTACAAGATAGATTAATTACAAAAGTTCATTCAAATAAAATGTTTGATGCGATGTTGAAGGGTAAATCTGGAGGATATCCATTTGATATTAAATTCTTGTGGGCGGCTGGTAATGACTTTTTAAATCAGCTGGGAAATATTAATGCTTCAATTGAAGGGTTAAAAAATCTCGAATATCAAGTAAGTAATGAACTTTTTATGACTCCCCAAGCTCGTTATGCGGATATGATATTACCTGTTACTAGTGTTATGGAGAGAAATGATATCGGTCGTCCTTGGCCTTCTGGTCCATATTTTGTATATATGAATAAAGCTATTGAACCGATGGGAGAATGCAAAAGTGACGTGGAAATTACTGAATTGATTGCAGAGAAACTTGGAATTGAGAATTTTAAACATTTAGAAGACGAGAGGGTGCTTAGACAGTTTGTAAGGAAAACCCCTGATATAAAAAAACACAAAGTAGATTATGCGAAATATAAGGAAGACGGAATTTGGAGAATGCAACAAGATGAGCCTTATGTAGCATTTAAAAAACAAATTGAAGAACCTGAATTATATCCCTTTAATACTCCATCTGGTAAGATTGAAATCTATTCTCAGCGTGTTGCGGACGTGGGTGATCCGGATTTACCTCCAATCCCTAAATATTTAAGTCATTGGGAAGATAGATTTGATCCCTTGTATGAAAAATATCCCTTACAGATGATTTCTCCCCATCCTAAGAATAGAGTTCATTCAGAATTGAACGAAGTTGATTGGCTTAGAGAAGTTGTTCCTCAAAGAGCTTGGATCAATCCAGTTGATGCCGAAGCTCGAGGTATTAAGATGGGAGATGAAATTTATGTTTGGAACGATAGAGGAATACTCGCAACTGAAGCTTGGGTTACTAAAAGAATTGTCACTGGAGCTATTGCAATCCCAGAAGGGGCATGGTTTACTCCTGATGAAAAAGGAATTGATAGAGGAGGTTGTCCAAATACTTTAACTAAAGACGAATACTCACCTGGTGGGGCATCAGCTTTAAAAACCTGCCTTGTACAGGTAGGTAAAGAGTCACCGAGGTGAAGAAAAATGACACAAGTTGGATTTTATTTTGATCAAACTCGATGTATCAACTGCTTTGCATGTATGGTTGCCTGTAAAGACTGGAATGATATACCTGCAGGACCTCAAAAATGGATGGACATTCTCTATGTGGAGAGAGGAGAATACCCAAAAGTCTTTGTGAGTAGCATGCCAAGACCTTGCTACCATTGCGAAGATCCTGTGTGCATGCCTGTTTGTCCCGTCAAAGCTATTACAAAACGAGAGGAAGATGGAATTGTGATTGTAGATAGCGATGTATGTATTGGCAATGAGGAATGTAATTCTAAATGTTTGAAAGCATGTCCATATGATGCACCTCAGTTCGGACCCGAAAAAGGGGCAAAAATGCAAAAATGTAATTATTGCTTAGATCGGCATTTAGAAGGCAAAGATCCTTCATGCGTAAATACATGTCGAACAAGGGCTCTTTATGCCGGGCCCTTAGACGAATTGAAGGCAAAATATGGAGACAAAAGAGAAGCTGATAATTTTAAATTTTCCGAAAGAACGAAGCCTGCAATTATTTTCAAGCCAAAAATATTCAAGGAATAATAAAGTGTGTTAATAATACCTGCAAATTTTTATTACTTTTTTTTTATTTACTTTTTAAATCTATTTATTGTACTTTGAGGATTAACTAATCTATTTGATGTAATTAATAAACAAATAAGAATGAGCTTTAACCCGGTGCAGGTCTTTTTTTAAAAAAAAATTATTGTTGAGGTACTGCTTGTTGAAGAATTTGAGACATCCTTGCGAGATTTTCATCAAGATTTTGTATTTGGGTCTGCAAAAATTGTATTTGTTGATTATGTTGTTCAATCAATTTATCAACAAATTCTATCGAAGAATCTATATCTTTTTCAATAACAACATCTTGATTAACAAATACAAGCACTTTCTCAGGATTTTTAATCGTTGCCTTCACATTAATGATCCCCCCAATTGGGAGTAAGATTTCCTCTCCCCCCTTTAGGTCCTTTAAATTTGCTACGGTAGTTTTTGTATTAGTTAAATTTCTTAGAGACGCAGATATAAAATCGAACTGACTAGCGAGCATATTTCTTTGTTCCTTTAAATATCTGAACTGATACAGTAATTCTTGCGCATTTTGAGAATTTTCCAATTTTACCACCTAATTTTATAATTATTGCGATAATTCCCGAATAAGATGATCTTGACTTTCTTCAGGTGTAATTACCTTAATTTCTTGTATTTTAATTTGTCGACGATAAATGCCAATGGAAGTAATTTGAGTTAAAGCTTTTTCAAGGGCATCTTTTTCTTTAAGAGCTCGAACTTCTTTTCGAAATAAATATTCTCTATGATCTTTATAATAAGTTCCGATGATTTGAAATATTTTAACTTCTGACATTAATATTCACTTTTTCAAAGAATCCTTGATAATGAAATTGTATAATTATTTAAAAAATATTAAATTTTCCCTTTTTTTCAAGACTAAATCGCAAATTTTATAATAAAAAAGTTAGATTTGTTAGAAAGAAATCTTTTGGTATAGTCTTAGATTTGTAGGACTGAAGTAAGGCGTTGTAACTCTGGGCCGGTCGAAAATGAGCCAAAAACACCACTGTTATCATTAACTATTGCACCTGAGCCGAGATAAGGCATTCCTCTATTTATCGTGCTCACATCCGTTTCTTCAACCTTTAAAACTGATGAGATATAATCAATTTCATCATCTTCAGCAAGTGGATGAACTAAACATCCGTACGAATTTGCGATCGATATCGAACCGGGGAGATAGGAGTTTGCGAATTCGTAGACTACTGTTTCTACATTTAAGATATCTTCAATTTGTTTTCTATAATCTTTCAAAAATGTGCTGATAATTGCTCCTTTATCATTGCAGAGGATCAAGTTACCGAACGCATTATCTATTGAATCAAGTATACCAATCTGGATTGAATCCCTCAAATTACTTTTAAGCATATCATATTCATCATCTTTTAGAATATGAGGCAAAATTATACCATATTTGTTAGATGCAGAATGTACCCCTAAAAGATTGGAACTATTAATTGTAAACGGAATGAATGGCTTATCGAATGCTGTTTTAAATTTTTTTAATAGAGGTTTCAATAATGTAGTCGGATATAAAACAAATGAATTATTGGCTACTAAATACACACCAATTATGCTACTCCCAAAAACCTGAGCTTTCAAAATCATTTATTTAATATCACTTATATAAGTATTATTTAATCTATTATATCTAAAAATAAGCAGCAATTATGATGGGGTGAATTTAGATAATTACGTTACTAAATAAACAACAACTAAACCATCGATATTTTTGGTTGCCCTCACCTTAAGCTTTCTTGGTGGCTTTTGAGCTCCACGTTCCCATATTTTCTCATTTACTTCTTGTGATATAACCAATGCCTCAGGTTTAAAATGGCGATTCATATATTCTCTGAGATACCTAATTGATTTTTTGGCCCTCTTATTTCTTGGTCCATTTCTTGCTTTTGCCAGAGGTATGACATATATTCTTTCATCAATAATTTCTTCTTTGGGTGCTTCAGCAGCAGCTTCTTCTTCTTCACCCTCTTCCTCGAAAATCTCACTTATCTCTTCTTCTTCAGTAAATTCATCAATTTCGAACGCTTCGATTTCTTCAATTTCTTCTTCTAATTCTTCCTCTTTTTCAGATTCTTCTTCAACTTCCTCTAATTCAGATTCTAAATCGTCTAAACTTATTTCTTTACTTTTCTTCTTTGCCATATTATTTCAGTCTATGTAGTATTTGATTGTTTTAATTAATCTTTCTTAAGCTTGGTATTTCTCCATTCTCTTCTAGTGTATGGGCTGTTTCTAACCTTTCCTCCACTTTTTAAGATTATCCAACTTGGAAGTGATTTACTCTGATTAATTTTTTTTCCTCTTCTTAATTTTGAGGGTAGATCTTTATTTCTTGCCATAGTAATTCATTCTCATGCTATTTTTTAATATTAAAATTTCTTTTTTTTTCCTGCGAAGTTATTTGCTCCAATAGATTTTTAAAGGCTTTATCAGGTAAAGGTATTGCTCCCTTTAATCTCCCAGATTGAAACAGTTGAATCAATTGTAATTCGATTTGCTCTGCAAATTGTGGTTTTACTAAACGAATATTTTCTAATCTCTGCCTTCCTTCTGCTGAGAGTATTTTTCGCATTACTTCATATTTTTTAGTTTCATATTCATGTTGCTGTTGTTCTGCGTTTTGTTGCTGCCCTGCTTGCATTCTTAATTGTTCCAATTTTCTTCTTCGAATTGCTTCTAATTCTTCTTCATCACTCACGTTGAATTCACATCATATAGAATTTATAAATTTACTCTTTTTTTCTTAAAATTGAATATGCTGTTCTTTCCAATAAGCTGTGACCTTCCTTCGCTATTTTTCTCCCATTCTTTTCAGTTATTTCGATTAGATTTGCCTTTTCTAATTGTTGTAATGCAACACGGATAATCTTCCCACTTGCTTTAGCGCTATGATTAAGACCAGATCCTTTTCTATTTCTTCCACCATACTTTTTTCTTAATCGGTTTACACCGATTTCCTTGAATTTATTAATCTTTCTTAATAATGATGCACATCGGATGTACCAAAAGTCTTCTTCGACGGGGGCTAGTTCCTTAAAAAAGGCAGTCTTCCAAAATCTACTGCCTTCTGGAGGGACTATTTCAGGATACTCTTTTAGTTTTTCAGCTATTGATTGAATTAATTTTGCAGGCTCAACGGTATATATCGACATTTTTCTCTAAAGAAAATACATAACAATTAATATTTAGTATAATATTCTTAAATTTAGATTAAATTAAAAATTTTATTATTTTAAGAACAAACGATGGGTTATACAGAAGATTTTAAAAAAGTGTTATTAAATGAACCGCATGAGATTTTGGGAAAGAAAGGAATCACCCAAGAATTCATAAATCATACCGTTAAATTATTAAAAAGATATAAAATAATTAAAATCAAAGCGTTAAAATCTATCGCTAATAAGTCAAATATTAGGGAATTAGCTTCTCAAATAGCAGAGGAGACAGAATCGAACTTATTAGATGTACGTGGATTCACTTTTGTTGTTTCTAAATATTCAATTAATAAAATAGGATAAAGGAGTTTGGTTTAAAATAGTTTTACTGTGCCAAATAATAAAAAGATCATAAAACAGATTGCGAAATCCCGAATAGATTATTTATTTCAAAGAGCTCATAATATATATCATCAGAATGATGATTTAGCAAATAGATATGTATATTTAGCAAGAAGATATGCTCAAAGAGCTAAAATAAAAATACCTCTTAAATGGAGAAAACGTATTTGTCATAGATGTAAGAGATTTTTATATCCCGGTATTAATTGTAGAATACGAATGCAAAGTCGCAGGGGTGCAGGCTCCCACGTAAGTTTAACATGTTTTGAATGCAATAAAATTACTCGATATTACATCAAAACTAATAATTGAGAGATATTATTTATTAATTAAAAGTATAGGATACTAATAGATGTCGTTAACAATAATACTTGTTGATTGTGGTTTAGAAATAATCCCTAAACAAATCCGTCACAATCCTTCAATTAGCAGAAGTATATCGCAAAAAAATTACTCATCACAACTTCTGGATAATGCCCTACATCATAATGCGATGAAAAACTTAAAAAATTTTGAAAAAAGAGGGAGACCTGATATAACACATCTCTGCTTGCTTAATGCATTAGGTTCACCGCTAAATAAACAAAAAAAATTGAAGCTGTATATTCACACTATTAATAATAAAATTTTTGAAATTAATCCAGATATCAGAATAGCTAGGAACTATAATAGATTTAAAGGTTTAATGGCTAAACTTTTAATAGAAGAACGAATTGCAACCGAAGATTCTATATTGATCTCAAGCGTTAATGAAAATTTACAGAATTTAATAAATAAGTTCGAAAATTCAGAACTTTTACTATTTTCACACAAGGGTAGATTAATTAAAACCTATCGAGATCTATTCTCTGAAGATTCTAATAAAAATTATGTTGCTGTTATTGGAGGGTTTCAAAAGAATACTTTTTCTAAGGAAATTCTCCAATTATCAGAAAATTTAATTTCTCTATCAGATTATTCTTTAGACGCATGGATAGTTGTTAGTAAAATAACAAATTATTACGAAATAATTCACGAAATTGACTCATAACAGTTTTTTAAGCAAAAAATTAAAATGATATCAATAATTTTTAAATTTACTAATATCTGTTCTTTTTTATTTCACGCCTTATATGCGCCCGTTGTGTAGCGGTTATCATCCAGGACTTCCAATTCTGGGACCCGGGTTCAATTCCCGGCGGGCGCATTTAATTATTTAACTTATGAAATCTGTAATCTTTATTATTTCCAAAATTTAAAATTATAGATTTTTATTAAATAATCCAATTGTCTTTATATTCAAATTCCAATGTATTTCTTAATTAACGGATATTTGATATTTAAGTTATTGATTTATTTTTTGAAAGACATAACTATATATTTACGAATTTGTATAATGTTTTCAATAACGCCCTTTCATATCATTTTGCTTTCATCAACCATAAAAATTTCAACCTTTTGAATGAGGCGTTTTTACCTTTTTTTACTTAAAATTAGATCTTTAAATGAGCAGTTCTATGATTTACTTATAGATTTAAGGAGTTCCTTCGCTATTTCCTGAAAAGCATTAATTACATTCTCTCCCGTCAGGGCTGAAGTTTCAATATATCCTAAATTTAACTCTTTTGCAATTTGATTTGCTTCTTCATTGGTAATCACTCTACCGTCTAGTAAATCATTTTTATTCCCAATAAGAAAACCCATAAGCTTAGGATTATTTTTAAGATTTTTTTGCACGTCCTTATACCATTCCCTAACTTTATTAAAGGTTTTTAGATTTGTTAAATCAAAAATGAAAAAAACACCATCAGATCCTTGATAAAACGAATGTCTCATGTACTGGAATTTAGTTTGTCCCGCGAGATCCCATAAAACTAGTTGAACGACAGATTCATCTACACGAACTATTTTATCGCTCACATTTACACCTAAAGTAGGAACATATTTCCTTGTGAATGCATTTTCAGAAAATCGGAGCACAAGGGAAGTTTTACCCACACCTGGATCCCCACAAAAAATTATTTTAAATTTGTAATCTATAAGATCAGAAATTTGTTTTGTTTTTTTAGGAATTTCTTCCTTTTTTATTGCAGTTTCTTCTTCAGTTTTCAATCGTTCTAATGCTGCTATGATTGTAGAATTAAGATTTCTAACTTCAGCATTTATTTGATCATCGTCTGCTTTCTTTTCTTTTAGTTTAATAATAATCTTTTTGCTTTCATTGAATATATCCTCTAAATTTTCCTTATATTTGTAAAAAATTAGATCATTAAAATCTTTAAAGAGGAGTGTGATCGCAGCTTGCCCGATACCACCTCTTTTATCTTTATCGTTCCACTGTAAATATTTTATTACACTTTTCAAGTTCAATGATTGAAAAGGCATAATAATTAGAGATTCTGGAATTATACCCTGTTCTCCTGATAGAAGTGTTAAAGTCTTTATACTGATATGAAGAAGTAGGCTTTCAGCTAAATCTGAAGGATACCAAATAATAGGATTGGGGCCTATTTCCTCATCAAGCTCAGTGTAAACAATGCCGGTAATAATATCTTGTTCCATGGTCAATCTCTACTATTAATAATCATAAATATAATGTTTAATCTTCTAATAATAAGATTGTTATAATGGATTATAGAAGCAATCAATAAAAATATACTTTAATTTATATATATGTGTATTTGTTAGGATTCAACCTTCAAAGATCCGTTCTAAAAGTCCATAGCGTAATCTTGAAATTTAATAAATCAGAGATAAAGAATTAATTTAAAAAGAGGATTAGAAGAATTTTTATGAACAGGAAAATAATTAATGAGATTAAAACGATATTAATGAAGAATACCTCCAATTTAACGGAAGAACAAAGATCAAGTATGTATAAAATATTGAATTCCGAGAATCCTAATTTTATTGGATATGGTAACAAACATTCTGAGATTGAGAGATTGGCAAGGGAAATTCACAAGAAATATCAATTATCTTATGAAGGAGCATGTGAGATATTTAAAGAGTTTGTTAATTAATAATATCAAAATGAGCTGATATTTAAATTTGTATCAAATTACTTGACAAACAAAAATTAGGTAGTTTTCCCTATTTCATTCAGGATTAAAAAAAAAAAATTTTAAAAATTTTAGATTTATTTTCTTTTTCGTAATTTTTTTATGACAATTACCACCATAACTACAGCTATTATTCCTATAATTGTTCCTGCAAGTATTACATGCCAATATTCATATAAGGTTTTCATTTCCAATTCTAATATAATAATTGGATCATCATCGTAGCTCCACTCATAATATATGCAGACGCCATCATCATTATACTGAGAAATTGAGTCAAAATCGTCAAGTTCTTCATCATCAAAATTGATAGATGTAGAAATTCCATTGGCTTTATAACCAGATTCTACTACTTTGGCACTTCCTTTTTCATCATCCCCATCATATTCGTCATCGAGTTCTTCATCGAGTTCTTTTGCTAACTTTTCCCAATTTATATTATTCGCTACAATCGAATAATAAAGTCCCATCCCAAACGGTCTGTTCATCGCTATTTCAGTATAAAGATCTTTATCATATTTTGCTATTGAGCCTCTTTCATTCATCTCTTCTCTATCCCAGTCTTTTTCAGCGTAGTCCTCAGTAGTATAAAAATTAAGATAATATGGTACTGTATCATATTCGTCCCCCTTGTAATCAAATTCTTTTTCATCCTTCATATCGATGATTACAAATTTCCAAGCTTCCACATCTTTATCCCATTCGTCATCGAACAACCAGTCTGAATAGTTTTCAACAAAAGCATCTGAGAATCCCTCGTCTTCTAATGCATCTTCGAATTCACCTGGTTCAATGGTTACCTTCCAAATTAATACATCGTTTACGTCAACACCCACATAGCTTGGCTTTTCTTCGGCACGAGCATATGATATCTGAGGAATGAAAAATATAGCAGAAGTTATTATGACAAAACATAATATTTTTGATTTTTTCATGATCTACTCTCCTTTTTTGTTTTATTTTGCCTTATTGGTTTCTTTTTATTTTTACAAGATTGGATATAATTATATCAAAATGAGCTGATATTTAAAATTATATTAAATTGGATATAAAAAAAAGTAAAGTGTTCGAGCTCATTGGAACATATTAAGAATATATTTTTTCATTATTCGGTTAATATTCTATTCGGTTAATAAGGAAGGAATATATATGAAAAAAAAATAATATAAAATAGAAAGTAAATGTGATTAGGCATGAATTTATTGATACAGCCAAGATCAAAAACTACATAATATTTATAAATTTTAATAGTGTAGAGGATCATTTTTTTATAAAAATTAACTAGTTTAACTACAGTGTTAACAGATGATAAAAACACTGAGTTCCTTTTTCTAATAAACAATTAATTATAAATAATGATAACAATTTCATAGACTTGCTAAACTACTTGAA
>Ga0114923_10001437_pt1 | contig 16535 bp, 12 predicted proteins | sample SumtaG_FD_89578 | JGI IMG/M metagenome (GOLD analysis project Ga0114923, IMG submission 89578) | Deep subsurface microbial communities from Indian Ocean to uncover new lineages of life (NeLLi) - Sumatra_00157 metaG | ecosystem: Environmental > Aquatic > Marine > Oceanic > Sediment | place: near...
AAACATTTGGTAAAATAGGCGCTGCTGGAAAATCCCACCTCGAAAGCCACTTCGGTGACATTGCCGAAATTGGATTTTAACAGGTGCGCGGCACGTTCGAGACGGTAAGACTGGATAAATTGTTTGGGACTTTCGCCGGTTAAGGCTTCTATTTTAGTGAACAGGGTGGTGCGACCCATGTAAAGCTCTTTGCACAACCAGTCGATTCCGAATTCCGGGTCCGATAAATTTTTTTCCACGATAACCTGGAATTCTTTAAGAAAGGCTTCATCGAGAGATGACACTGCAATCTCATCCGGCAGCAGCATCTTCTGCCGCTGTATTTTCAACTGCAACTGGCGGCGCAGATCGATGAGATTCTTAATGCGGGCAGTCAACATTTTGGTATTGAAGGGTTTGGTGATATAGTCGTCGGCCCCGGTTTCCAGGCCCCGGACAACACATTCTTCCGATGCTTTGGCCGTCAATAGTATGATGGGGACATGGCTGGTTTTGATATCATTTTTTAAGATTTTGCACAATTCATAGCCGTCCTGGCCGGGCATCATAATATCACTGATGATGAGGTCCGGTATGATCTCCCTGGCTTTTTTAATACCTTCCGCCCCATCCGCTGCTTCTGCTACCGTATAGAACGGTTCAAGGGGTTCCCGGATATATTTTCGTACTTCGCTGTTGTCTTCAACCACCAGGATGACGTTTTTCTCTCGTGCTGCGGCGCCAGGTTCAGGCCCGGGGCCGGGTTCTTTTTCCCCGGCTGCCGGTTTATCCCCTTCTCTTTTCATCATATAAGCGGCCGGGACTTTTAGAGACTCCCGGCTGTCCGGCGGGACTTCCGAAAAATCGACAATCTCACCGGGCTTGAGATGACCGTTTCCCATGGGCAGCCGGATAATAAATTCCGTCCCACTGTCTTTACCTTCACGGCTGTGGACGTCGATTTTCCCATGATGAAGGCTTACCAGTTCTTTGGCTAAGGCAAGCCCGATGCCGGAGCCTTTGTGATCATATTCCCCCAAATCCGCACCCGCTTTTTCAACCTGGAAAAAACGGTCAAAAATATGGAGCAATCGATCTTTGGGGATTCCTTTCCCGGTATCGCAAACCGACATTTCTAAAAAACCCGCTTCCGGCGAAGAAACCTTAATGGCAATTTCTCCCCCGGCAGGGGTAAATTTTACCGCGTTTAAAAGAAGATTGCCGACTGCTGCTTCCATCTTTTCCGCATCGAAGTAAAGGGTAATATTTTCTTCTTCGGCGTGAAACTTTAGATCGAGCTTTTGCTGCTGGGCCAATAACTGGAAAGCAGCCAGGATACCCTCTAAAAAGGGAATGATGTTTTGCCGTGCCGCTTTCAACCGCATCTTTCCACTGTCAAATTTGGAAAGGTCCAATAATTGGTTAATTAACATCAGCAGCCGCTGTGAATTGCGCAGCATCAGGTTCACTTTCTTTACCAGCTTGCCGTCCGTTTCCCGGTAGTCGGAAATGATTTGCTCCAAAGGTCCGATAATCAGTGTAAGGGGCGTGCGGAATTCATGGGAGATGTTGGCAAAAAAACGGGATTTCACCTTTGCCATCTCCTGGAGTTTCCCGGATTGATCTTTTAATTGCCCTGTTTGCTTTTCCAATTGTTGATTTTTGTGGTTGATCTCTTTGGTTCTCTCTCTAACGGTTTGTTCAAGTTTTTGTTTTTCTTTTACCAGTTTCCCGGATCGCCACCTGACAATAAGGTAGACAAAGAGGAAGGCAGCAAAGGCATAAAACAAAAAGGCCCACCAGGTTTCGTACCAGGGGGGCAGCACCCTGAATTGAAACACATCCTCCCGGCCCGGATGACGGTAAACATTTTTCGCCTGGACCCGGAAGGTATAGAAACCGGAATCGAGATTGGTGTAGTCCTTCTGGGTTTCCCCGGTCCAGTCAGACCAACCGGGATCATATCCTTCCAGGAAACGTCGATAACGTGTTTCGGTTTCAGCCTCGAAAAAAGGGGCGGCGTATCTAAACCGGAGGTTTCTATCCTTGTAGGCAACGACAGCATGGGTCTCACCGGTTCCGGGTTTCCATTTGGAGCCGTTATTTTTATACCCGGCGAAAACCGGTTTCCCATTGACCAGTACCTGGCGAATAAGGGTGGGGAAATCATGGCGGTAATTCTTTTTTATCCGGGTATCGAAACGGGTAAGATCATCATTTCTTGCCAACCAGACGACAGCGCCGTCAGCGACGGGATCGGGATAAATCGTATTCACCTGACCGAGGGGAATCCTCAAAAAAGGTATCGAATGAATGACATAGGAACCGGGCTGAGGAACAGCCTGGAAATTTCTAAGCCCGGAATGGAACCAGATGGTTTTATCTTTAGCTTCGGCAATACGGAAAACATTTCTCTTTCCACCGGCGAATTCATTCCCAAGAGTATCGTCGGGAAGAAAACGCCTTGTTTGCTCATTAAAACGATATACCCCTTTTCCTGTGGCAAACATAACATGCCCGGCCGCCATAAAAACATGAACCTCTCCCGGGGGCAGTCCATGGCCGGTATGATAGTTTTTTGCGGTTACCCCGGGATGGACCCTTTGCCCGCCGCCGGTAAAATCCACCGCTAAAACGCCTTTGGTCAAGGTACCCAACCACAGGTTTCCTTTTTTGTCTTCCACGATGGTTCTTATTTCTTGAGATATATTTTGGAATCGATACTCTTCTTTCCATGGGTTATCCTGGTTTTTCCTGCTTGAACCCGGTGTTAACGAGACCAATCCTTCGCTGGTTCCCACCCAGATGCGGTTTTCCCGCAAATGTTTCACCCCCGGGGATCGATTCCAGGGAATCCCCTTTCATTTGCATTAGCCCGATATTACTCTGGCGAATAAAAAATTTCCCATCGCAGGTAAAGGAGAACTTAAATCGATTCTTTGCTTCCCAGACCTCGAGCCGTTTTTGCCCGGGATTCCAGCGGAACAAAAATTTTGAAGTGCTGAAATAGATTCCTTCGTTTGTGGCATATGTTTTCCATACGTTGGAAAAATTTCTTTTGTTTTCTTCCAGGTATTCCAGCAGGGATACATATTGCAGTGCCCCCTTTTCATCCGGGGCCAGGAAACCGATCTCGTTTTTCCCGCCCACGTAAATGGTTCCGTTGGTATCGACAGCCATGGAGCGTACCGACCAGTGGGGTATTTTAATTCTACGCCAGGAGATGCCGTCAAATTCCAGCACCCCCGCATGGTTAGCCGCATAAATAATTCCACGTTTGTCTTGAAGTATGGACCAGTTCTGGGGACTACTTTCATACTCCTCGCGGGTGTAGTTTTTGAAATATTTGCAGCCGGTATTTTGACAATAAACATATTTGTTTTGGGGTGTCCCAAAGAGCAGCCCAAAGACAAAGAGAGTAACGATTGTTTGTGCTAATGTTTTCATCGATCCCGGTTCTCATAGGTTTCGAATTTCACTTTTAAGTCTTAAAGTTAAATATTTAACACATCCAAAGAAAATAATCAAGAACAAAATAAGGCTTCCTGTAAAAGAATTAATTCCATTGCAACGTGTATTAAATGTTGAATTTGATAAGAATTCTATGCAATCTGTATTTTATTTATGTGGGGAAGCCTTTAGCCCCTGCAAGACAAACGTTTTTGCCCCGCTTTTTACAAAAAGTGAACGGCCGGAGGCTTCCGAACATCTTGAAAAATAATAAAACCTGGAATATAATTGGAACACCATGACCGAAGTGAAAAAACAAGTTCCCGCAAATAAAACGTTTTGGAGCAATTTATTTAAAAGGCGTAAAAAACGACTGATTATTATAGGTACTATCCTTCTCATCCTTTTAATAGGGGTCATCTACTTTGCCTCTTTTGACCGCGAAGTATTTAAAAAAAACGCTTATTCCTATTCCAGCACTTTTTATGACCGCAGCGGCAAACCCTTACGAACGTTCTTCTCAGCCGATGAAACCTACGCCAAAACCTGCCGCTTATCCGAGGTTTCCCCACATTTTTTGCGGGCGATCGTTTTGATCGAGGACAAGACGTTTTACAGTCACAAAGGCGTTGTGCTCTCGTCACTGTTCCGGGCGTTGTGGCAGAACCTCAAAGGCAAACGCATTGTTTCCGGCGGGTCTACCATTACCATGCAAGTGGCCAAACGGGTATACCATCATAAGAAGCGAACCATCTTCAATAAAATTTCCGAGATTTTTTCCGCTTTAAAGTTTGAACTCCATTTAGCCAAATCCGATATATTTGAAGCCTACGTTAATCTCCTGCCCTTCGGCAACATGATTTACGGTGTCAAACAGGCTTCCCGGTTCTATTTCGGCAAAGACCCGTCCCAATTATCCTTGAACCAGGCCATTTACCTGGCCCTAATTCCCAAATCGCCGTCGCGGTACAATCCCGGCCGTCACTTGTCTTTTTTGAAAAAGCGGTGGGGAAAAATTCTTACCATTTTCAAAAATAAAAACCACATTTCACCGGACGAATATCAACGGGCCCGCAGCGAAGGGGTCCGCTTTCAAATGAATCAAAACCCCTTCCTGGCCCCCCATTTCATCGAGCTGGTAAAGGAACGGTACGGCGACAAAAAAATCCCGGAGCAGGTACATACTACCCTGGATTATAAGGTACAAAAAGAGTTGGAAGGTATTATCCGGGAGCACCTGGTGCGGCTAAAACCTTACAATGTCAATTCCGCGGCAGCAATAATTATTGACAATCGCAGCCACCAGGTCATCGGTTTTATGGGTTCACCCGATTATTTCAACGATGAGAATTCCGGTTACGTAAACCTTGCCACTGCCCTGAGACAACCCGGTTCCACGTTAAAACCCTTGTCTATGGCACAGCCCTGGAATCCGGTTATACCCCGGCCACCATACTGCCGGACATCAAGTTTCCATCCCGGGGTGGATTTTTCCCCAAAAACCATGACGGCAGGGAGCACGGCCCGTTACGTTTACGTACGGCCCTGGCTTGTTCTTACAATATTCCCGCCTTTTACCTGGCCATGAAACTTACGCCCATCGAAGTGATCCACAAGTTAAAACAAACCGGTTTTACTTACATAAAAGCCGATTCCGGGTTTTACGGTGAAACCATTGCCCTCGGCTCCGGGGAAGTGAAGCTGCTGGACCTGGTAACCGCTTACTCTGCCTTTGCCAATAAAGGGATTCTCTACTCTCCGGCGTTTATCAAGGGAGAACCCGTTACCGGCAGGCGGGTATTCGATGAAATTGCTGCCTTTTTAATATGGGATATCCTGGCAGACCCCTCTGCGCGCTTTGCTTCGTTTGGTTACAACTCTTCCATGAAGTTACCCTTTCCTGTGGCGATTAAAACCGGTACTTCCAAAGGTTTCCGTGACAAATGGGCAGTGGGAGTCAACTCGTTATACACGGTAGGCGTATGGATCGGGAATCCCGACGGCGAAAACATGAGAGATACCTCCAACATTGGCAATACCCCTACGATTTTAAGGGATATTTTCCTGGCCATCCAGACGGATTGGACAAGCGGGGCCGTGGAAATGCCTGCCGGGATTATTAAGCAGACCATTTGTCCCCTTTCCGGGCAATTGGTTTCAGAAAACTGTCCCGATGCTGTGGAGGAATATTTTGCTGCCGGCAGCTTGCCGCAAAAACCTTGTACCTGGCATGTCCGGGAGAATGGGCGGTTAAAGGTCAATTACCCGGAGTTGTACAGGAAATGGGCAATGAAGAACAATCCCGGGGAAGTGGTGGGAATCGAAACGGCGCAGAGGAGGCGTATTTCGTTTCCTCAGCAAGGGGATTTTTTTTATATTTCCGATGCCGTTTCCCGGCAAGACCAGCAAATCACTTTTGAAGTTATGGGATTCGAGCCAGGGGAAACGGTCGATTATTACCTGGACGGCCAATTGTACATCCGGGCTGTTTATCCGCGGGTCCCTATGTGGCAGTTGCAGAAAGGCGATCATAGGTTAACTGTAAAAACCGGTGAAGAAACAGTGGATACTATTGACTTTATTGTTCGATAGAATTTAGAACCAGCTTTTTGTAAAAAGCTGGGCAAAAACTTTTCACTTTAAGGGACCCTTTTTCTATATTTCTTAATGGCGTCAATCTATTTTTGCGTTTTTACGCACCGAGCGTGTTTTCTATATTTTAACTATGCCATTATTTGGCATACCTGGCATACTATAATTAAATATTAAAAAAAAGCAGATCACTTTTTTTTGATTTATTGCTTGAAATTTTTTTTATGGAGGTTTATAATTGAATTTAAAAACAAGATCCAAAAGTTCAAAGGTTAAGTGTTTGGGAAGAAGCTTTTGGGGACAAAGAAAAAGGAAAAATGTGCATAAAGAGTGCAAGATAAAAGAGGGATTCTTATTATGAGATTAAAAATGATTTTTCAATTAAAAAAACCGGAACTGGATATCGAGTACCGCAGGGGATTTTTATCATTGCTTAAACATTCTTTCCAGGAAGCATCCCCTGGGGTCTTTAAAAAATTTTACGGGAATGGTAATACAATGAAGCCCTTTACCTTTGGGGTATTCCTTCCAAAACCCCGGTTCAAGGGTAACACGGTGACGTTAAATTCAGCGGAAATTACCCTGAATTTTTCAACCTACTATTCGGATCTGGGTATCTATTTCTACAACTCTTTAATCAAAAAGCGGAAACGGTTCGAGCCTTACCCCCTTCCCGGGGATAATTCACTGCTGCTCAAACGGGTGAGTTTACAAAAAGAAAAAAAAATCACCTCCACAGAGGTGGTTTTTAAGACCCTTTCTCCTTTCCTGGTGCGGCGGCATCACAAAGAATCCAACCAGGACGAATACCTGACAAAGAATCACAACCTTTTCGTATCTCAAACCGAAGAAATTATCCGGGTGATGATTAAGGAGTTAACCGGGAAAGAGGACCGGGTGGATTTTATGCCGGTTAAATTGAATGAAGGCATTCCCATCAAGCATTACGGTATGTTTGTTGAAGGGAATACAGGGGTATTTAAATTGACCGGTACGCCCGGGGTGTTGGATTTTATTTACAAAGTAGGTATCGGGTCCCGCAGGTCCGAAGGCTTCGGGCTCCTGGAGGTGGTGGGATGAAAAATAAAACCGGAGAAATCGAATGATGGAAGAAAGTAAAGATTATATTGAGATATATCCGTCCTATTGGATTTACAATGCAGGTATCTTTGGGATCATAAGAACATTAAAAAATTATAATATAAAAGCAGATGATGGATTTAAAATTGAGAGTGGATTATTAAAAGTTCAAAAAGAAACATGGGAAAATTTAATAAGCATCTATCCCGGATTTATGTCAAAAAATTTTAATACTGATAAACGTAACTGGTTTAACAATTTTTTCAGCCAAAAAGGTAATCGGATTTTTCAAAATAATATCGATCCCAATCAATTGTCTGGAAATACACTTTATTATTTGTTGGATAAGGATAATTTAACGTTTGAAGAAAAGGTTTTCTTACTCTTCCTCTCAATGGAAAGTACTAACAATGCTATAAAGGATATTACGGTGTTGAAAGAGAAAAAAGCTTCGGAAGAACTTGAATCGGAGATAAATTTTGTTCTCGGGGTTTTAAAGATGGATGCCGATGATATTAAAGAAAAGATCAAATCCAGATCTCCTAAAAATAAGAAATATAACTTTAAGTCTTTGTTAAAAATACTTGGTAATGGATGTCTATTCAACAAATTTAAAAACTTATTGTCTCCTGTTAACAGGAATACCATTTACAATTGCGACTTTGATAATTTGGATTTAAACGAAATTGCGAATTCAGCGGGAAACGCTTTCGTCTACAAACATTTGAAAAAAATAGAATGCATAGATGGTTCGTTTTTTTGTGCATTCTGTGGAGATAATACAAACAATCAATCCTACTTTGACATGAGATGGTTTTACTATGAAGGAGGGAGTAAAAAAGGATTCCCCAATTTTTACTGGGGTGATTCAACCCAAATGCCCATCTGCGGGAAATGCCAGCTCGTTTTATACTTCTCTCCTTTGGGAATCTATAGTGATTCTAATACCTTTCGGGGTGAATTCATAAATATTCCTGATATAAAGTACCTATGGGATTTGAATTATTACCGTATGTCTGTTTATCAAAGCCGGTCTAAGGAAAAATGGCTCAAATATGAAGAACGAAGCAAATTGATCGATGCACTCGTTTCAACCGGTGCTTATTTGCAGTTAAAGAGCAGGTGGCTGATGCAAAACGTTGAAATTATAGAATTGGGGGGGAAAAGAAAGAATACCGTCTATAATATTGAAATCGCCCCAATTCCTTTAAAGATTCTTTCCGATCACACGTCGAAATACATTGCTCAATGGCTGAGCTATGTCGAAAATATCCGGATAAGAAAAATTTCAAACGAACTTTACAAAAAAAGCTGTCTCTATACAAGGGGACACGCCGAATTTACAAACGGCAGAGAAATAATCGAAAAATTCCTTAATAATGACGTCGGATGGATTAACAGTACTGCCATTCTATTATTTAAACTCTATTTCGAAGAAGATAAATCGAAAAACCCTTTAAACGACTTTGAAAAATTATTTAAATATAGTCTAAAACCATTGCTATTTTTAAACCTCAGTCTTATGAAAACAAAAGAAGCTTATTCGGATTTTTACGGGCTGGGGAAGTCAATCTCTAATTTCTTTGAAGGCAGTAAGGAGAAAGATACCTTTTTAAAAAAGACTCTTCCGCCGTTATTCAATTGTGTATATACGTTGAGGAAGAACAATTTCATAGAAATTTTGATACGCATCTATATGGCTTATCAAGCTGAAGTGGATGACCGGTTATTGAAAATCTTGCGCTTGAATAATAATGAATTCCAGACAGAGTCCCTTCTGTTAATTATTGGGATTCTCGAAAAAATAAAACATGGAGAGAATGATGAGTAATGAAGAAAAAGACATTTACGATCTTCTAAAGGAAGCAGGTTGTTCAATGGCCCAGTATATCTACAGTGCTGAAAGCAGCGGGATATCCACTATTAAAAGTATGATAAAAAAGTATACGGGCAGAATGTTAAATTATATCCGTAACAACAAGAAGGTAGAATTTATCCTCTACCTGGAAAAAATTTATGCCAGCATCTACAAACAGCCCCATAAAAATGTCATCGATATCCTGAGGGCTGCTGATACTCGAAGATTTCAAGAGTATGCACTGGCATTTATGATGGGTTTTATGTCAGATAAGAAAAAAGAAAATCCAAAAGGAGGAAAAAGTGAATAATAAGGGTTTTATCACACTAACGGTTGTTTTTGAGGCAATGAGTTTAAATCGCGATGAAGGATTGGGGAATATTCAATCTCTTCATCTACTAACGCGGGGTAACGGTAATGTTCACAGCTATATGTCCCGCCAGGCATTGACATATGCGGTGAGAAAATTTTTGATAGAAAGCGCTGAATGGAAACAGACAAAAGTAAGTTCTGCAAAGAATGTATCACAATACGACGGCCAAATTAGCGACTATGAGGAAATCGATTTATTCGGATATATGAAAACCGATTCAAGAACAGAAGAAGAGTCCGGGAAATCAGATGTGCGGCCGGCAGTCGTTACTTTCACCCATGCAGTATCTTTAGAACCCTACAACGGAGATATCGCCTTTTATTCTAACCCGGAAATGGCCAGGAGAAAGGGCCCTGAAGCCAATCCAAATCCATACAACCGGCAGGAGCATAAAAGTCTCTACAAATATTCGGTTGTCATCGATTTAAACAGGATTAGCAGGAAAGATGGAATCGATGAAGCCCAGGATAATGCAAGTGCACGTAAAAGGCTGAGTCAACTTCTTGATGCCATAGGCAGCCTTCATCATCAAATCGCCGCGGACAGGGAACCTCTTTATCCTTTATTTATTACTGCCGCTTATGCCAGGTATGGGTCACCGGTATTTCACAATTATATTGAATTGTGCGAAAACCAGGATCAGGGTAATCGGATAAATACCGACTTGTTTGAAAAAGGGACTGCACATGCAAATGCAATATCAAAAAATGAACATAAAACAATATGGTCTATTTTGGAAGGCAGCGGTGATCTTCATATCGGGATGACAGACAGTAAATTGAAAACGGAAAAAGCGGATGACCTGGGAAACTCTCGAAAAGATACCCCATTAGCTGTAATAAAAGAAATTAAATCATGGATAGAGGAAATTTATTCGGTTTAAGTTAAAACGAAAACAATGAATAAAATAGACGTAATCAGATTAATTTTTAAGCAGCCCACGGCACATTACCGGGTGGGGTTTACACAGCAAAATTTGCATCGCACCCTTCCGCTTCCCCCACCGTCAACGATTATCGGAATGATTCACAACCTGATGGAATGTGAAAATGGCGAAATTATTAAGGGATTTGATATTGCTATATGTGGGAATTATGAATCGGTCTTTTATCAATACCAGTTGTTCAGGAATATCTGTCCGAAGTCTGAGGTAAAATCTGCTTATAAAGAAGTACATCCCGGCTCACCCATGCCTAACCAGGTCCAACTTTTAAATAACGTGTATTTAAGAATTTATCTAACCTTTGATGATTTTGAAAAAGATGCTCCTTTGTTCATCGAGAAAATAAAGAATCCATCGATACCTTTTTTTATCGGCCGAAGGGAAGACCTTGCTATCCTGGAGAATATCGAAATTATGCCCGATACGTTAAAACAAAGCGAATTCCCCCAGAAACTGGAATTGAATTATTGGGCTGCAGAACAGGAAGTCCAAAAGTACAAAGTAAATGGTCCGGTATATTTGCTGGGGACATACTATCGCATAGAAGATAAAATAAGGAATTTTGAAAGAAGACGATTTTATTACATCGAACCTCAGCCCCTGAACCCTGTAAAGATAGGAAATCGATATAAAGACCCGGAAGGATGGATCGATGAAGACCATATCGACGGAGAATTAAAAGAAATTCCTGTTTTTTTCCTGGGAATCAATCAACAATTACCCACTAACCGGAGTATAAAATGAACCATCTGTATGCGAAATCTAACGGTGAGCGTTTAAGAGACCATACTCAAAAAGTCCTGGACAGTGTCAAACGAATCAAAGATCAAATCTCAACAGATAACCGGGTATTTTCAAAGGGTTTTTGGAATTATTTGGAATTGGCTGCATTTATCCATGACTTTGGGAAAGCCTCACGGAATTTTCAAGAATATGTGAAACAATTTATTGAAAATGAAAACATCGAAAGAAAAACCGGTATGAATGAACTTATCCCCCACTCTTCATTGTCTCCTGTTCTAAGCAATTGGTTTGAATGGGAAATTACCGATGATTGGAGAGAAGTGATCTTGAGTGCTGTATTTTTTCACCACGATAGGAGCAAACTTTATAATATTCTAACCGAAGGGAAAACCGGCAACCTTTCAGAATCCGAATTAGATGCATTAAAAAAAGAATTTGAAAATTTTGGGCCGGAGTATACGGCACGGATCACAAAAGAACTTAAGAGAATTAACTATCGATTTTTAAATTTTCTTATTGCGCCGGAAAATATATTTATAAGGAATACCATCGGAAATGAACAGCCGGAAAGCAGGCATCATCAAAGAAATTATATTTTCCTGAAAGGTTTGCTGCATCGGGCAGACCACTTTGCCTCGTCGCTTCCAAAGGGAGTATTTGATGTTAGCGATATTGAAATCAAGCCGCTAGATGCTGATAAAGTTGAAAAAAATGTGCTCTATGAAATAAACAAAGAGAGAGACAACCATGAAAAATTACAAAAACAAAACCTCTGGCAGTTCAGGAAATTAAAGGATGGCGTCATCCATGGTGAAAACACTATATTAATCGGTTCTACCGGCATCGGTAAAACAGAGTTCGCTTTTTTATGGGGCACCGGGAAAAAGATGCTTTTTACCTTACCAATGAGGACCATGACCGACCAGATCTATAAACGGGCGAAATCTATTTTCGGGGATAACGTCGGATTATTGCATAGTTCTGCTGTGGCTGCATTGCCTGGAATTTTAAAGGGAAAAAAAGAAATCGAGACATCGGAGATTGAAAGTCACATCAATTTAGCAAGAAATCTGTCCTACCCGGTTATTATTTCTACCGGTGACCAGCTTCTCAATGTCGCATTGAAATATCCAACCTATGAAAAAATAATGGCCACCATGGGGTACTCCAATTTAATTATCGATGAAATACAGGCATACAGCCCGGAGACTTCCGCTGTTATTGTGAAAACCATTGAAGAGGTTGCTGCACTGGGAGGAAGATTCTTATTGATGACCGCTACTCTTCCGGGATATATAAAAGATGAAATAATAAATAGAACCGGATTGGATGGAAAAAGCATTTTATCCGTATACAGCAAAAAGGGAGAAGAAGATACCACAAAAAACAAGATACATCTAAAAGAAATCGATGGTAGTGAGAAAGATAAGACAAGGCAATCTCTAAAAATCGAAGAGGATATTTTTCTCAGCACTGTAAAAGAAATACTTAAAAATCATGTAGGCAAAAAGGTTTTGATAACCATTAATACCGTAAAAAATTCACAAAATGTATATTCACATCTAACTTCTGATAAAAAGCTCCTGGATGAGCTTTCAATTAAAAAAGAGAATGTCCTGCTGATTCATTCTCGTTTTATCGGGAAACACAGGGAAGAAAAAGTGGGCAGGGTTACCAATAGTAATATGAAGGATAAAGACTTGCCTGAAAACAAAATTTTGATTTCGACCCAGGTGATTGAGGCTTCTGTCAATATCGATTATGATATTTTGATTACTGAACTTGCTGCGTTGGACAGCCTTATCCAGCGTATGGGCAGGGTGAACCGGAATAGAGGAGAATATGAAACCGGGAAAGGAGATGTTTATATTATCGATGGGTTCTTACGCGGAGCTGATAGGGTTTATACACAGAATACGCTGCCTTTAACTTCCGGTTTGCTGCGAAAATATACCGGGAAGACAATCTCTGAAAAAGAGAAAGAGAAGCTTGTAAAAGAGTATTACACGCATACTGATTATGAGAAAATAATAGATCAATTCAAAAAAAATATGCACGCACTCGATCATTTGCTCCTTGCCAGCAGTAAACGGGAAGCCCAACGGATATTTCGGGAGGTGAATACGGTTACGATCATTCCAAGGGAATTTATTGAAGAATTTGTAAGCCAATGTGAGTCAATCATAAGAGATGAAAAGAAATTTAAAATTGATATAAGAAAACTGCTGCTGGATTATTCCACTTCCATCCGCTTCACTGATTTTAGCAAAATAAACACAGTGGAATTGGGAACATATATTTCAGACAACCGGAATGTTGATAAGTTTATGAAATCCTTTCAATTAAAAAGATTTTTTAAGGGCTACTATGCCATTGCAGATAATTTCAGATGGATATATGATGAGGAAATCGGCTTGAGAGAGAAAGGTATGGGGAAAATATCCAAAAAAGATGAAAATAAAGGTAATATACTATGACCGATGGTTTAAGAATAACAGGCGTTTACGTCCAGTATTATTTCGTTTGCCAGCGGAAGCTGTGGTTCTTCTCTAAACATATAAAGATGGAAGAGAAATCCGAATTGGTGACGATGGGAAAACTCATCGACGAGTATTCTTATAAGAGAGAAAAAAAACATATCTCCATCGACGATACCATTAACATCGATTTCATCGGACATGGAGGCACCATACACGAGGTTAAAAAAAGCAAAAGCATGGATACCGCGGATATCTACCAGGTTAAATACTACCTGTACTACCTGAACAAACGGGGAGTCAAAAACATCGACGGTGTAATTAATTACCCGAAGCTCAAAGAAAAAGTCAATGTAGAGTTAAATGAAAAGGACATCGAGGAAGTCGAATCGGTGCTGGAAGAAATCGAAGCAATATTAAAAAAAGAAATACCTCCACCGGTTATAAAAACAAAAGTATGTAAAAAATGTGCCTATTACGAACTCTGCTATATATAAATATGTGAGGGAAAATGAAACGGAATTATTACATTTTTAATGCCGGACGATTGAAGAGAAAGGAAAATTCTCTGCAATTCATCAAAAGTCCGGATGAAAAACTATACCTGCCTATCGAAGATATCGACACCATCTTCGCCTTTGGGGAACTGGATTTTAATACCAAAGTGATGAATTTTTTCGCGCAAAAGGGAATCATCCTGCATTTTTTTAATTATTACGGTTTTTATACAGGGTCTTTTTATCCTAAAGAGACATTGGTCTCAGGGATGCTAATGGTGAACCAGGTGAAGCACTATATTTCCAAAAAGAAACGCTTGTATATTGCCGTTAAAATATTAGAAGCTGCTGCCCAAAATATTTTGCACAATTTGAAATATTACAATACCAGGGGAAGGGATTTATCAGGGTTCATAGAAAAGATTGAAGAATACTACAGCAAACTGTGTAAGCAGGAAAAAATATCCGCGCTCATGGGCATTGAAGGCAATGTCCGGGAAGTTTATTACCGGGCATTTAATACTATTATCAACCAGGATATCCAATTTGAAAAGCGGGTAAAAAACCCACCGGACAATATGATCAATACAATGATCTCTTTTGTCAACAGCATGGTTTATACAACGGTGCTTTCCGAAATATACAAAACCCAGTTGAACCCCCTGGTCAGTTTTTTGCATGAGCCGGGGGAACGGCGATTTTCCCTGAGCCTGGATATGGCAGAAATTTTTAAACCCATGCTGGGAGACCGTATGATCTTTAGCATGCTCAACAAAAACCAGGTCACAGATAAAAGTTTTGAAAAGGAGTTAAATTACCTCTATCTTAAGGAAGACGCCAGGAAAACCATTGTTAAGGAGTTTGACGAGCGTTTGAAAATAACTGTCCGCCACAAAACATTAAACCGCAATGTTTCTTACCGGCAGTTGATCCGGCTGGAATTGTACAAGCTGATCAAGCATTTGATCGGTGAAAAAGAGTATGAAGGTTTTAAAATCTGGTGGTAGAGGAAGTAATCATGTATCTTATATTGGTATACGATATATCGCTGAAAGACCATATAGGCCGCAGGGCTCTGCGCAAAGTATTTAAAAAATGCAAGGAGTATTTGAATCATATCCAGAATTCTGTGTTTGAGGGGGAGCTAACGGAAGGGCAGGTAATGCAGTTAAAATATGAATTAAAAGAGCTTATCCGGGATGATAAGGATTCAGTCATTCTTTTTTCCAGTAGAGAGGAGAAGTGGTTAAACAAGGATATAATGGGTTTGAACAAGAATGCCTTTTCTAACCTGTTGTAAAGGCATAAATGGTGTTCTTTGACTATTTTGTTAGAGGTCGGTAGTTATAATTGTTCGTCGACCCCCCGGGGATTTCACCTTATTGGGGGTTGACGATAAAAATGGTCAAAAATCATTCCCTTTCAAATTGACATTTCCCGTAATATTGGTATAATTGGACTTTAGGTTTAATGGGTTTTAATCCTTCCATAGTGGAATGTAAAGTCTACTTACCCAACATCGGATAGTAACCTAGTCGCGTTTTAATCCTTCCATAGTGGAATGTAAAGTTTAAATAAAGCCTACATTGACAACCAGAGAAAAATGTTTTAATCCTTCCATAGTGGAATGTAAAGATAGTAGTTCCATATCTGTACTGAATTTGAATTTAGGTTTTAATCCTTCCATAGTGGAATGTAAAGGCTGTCTTGTGTTCCATTATCCAATACCTTCCATTGTTTTAATCCTTCCATAGTGGAATGTAAAGGGGTTATGATGTTGGCTATTCCCTATGTAATGAGCCGTTTTAATCCTTCCATAGTGGAATGTAAAGGAATAAGCCTTTCTTCTTTTGAAACTGCTTCGATAGTTTTAATCCTTCCATAGTGGAATGTAAAGGGGAAACCGGGAAACAAGAGTTCCTGAAATCCCTCCGTTTTAATCCTTCCATAGTGGAATGTAAAGTGCTCAAACCCGGTGAGCATGACATCGTAGTCCAGCGTTTTAATCCTTCCATAGTGGAATGTAAAGAAATGAAAGAACTCCGGGAGCGTTCCGGCCTTCCGGTTTTAATCCTTCCATAGTGGAATGTAAAGGGTTTACGTCGCGAAGGCGGAAAGCCTGGTATTGACGTTTTAATCCTTCCATAGTGGAATGTAAAGTTGGATGGAACGCCTTCCTACAAGCCCAACAATAGCAGTTTTAATCCTTCCATAGTGGAATGTAAAGCCACAATAATAGCAAGGCCCAATCAACGATTTTTCGTTTTAATCCTTCCATAGTGGAATGTAAAGACGTTAACGATCGCATCGGTCATGTCTCCGGTCATGTTTTAATCCTTCCATAGTGGAATGTAAAGCATTATAAAACCTCGGATAAGTGATTTAAAAGAAAAAGTTTTAATCCTTCCATAGTGGAATGTAAAGGGCCAAGGGCTTCGGCGGTGTCATAGAAAAAAATTGTTTTAATCCTTCCATAGTGGAATGTAAAGTGATATCTTGAACCGGGTATTAATCCGGTATGACAGTTTTAATCCTTCCATAG